>JGI24158J21664_10006859_pt1 | contig 15054 bp, 5 predicted proteins | sample Ectturendosymbi3_FD_21664 | JGI IMG/M metagenome (IMG submission 21664) | reverse complement strand
CCCAAACCACGGGTTAAAGCAAAGTCAAACCTTTCAGGACGGAATTATTTCATAACAATGCATTATCAGGCTGGAGTTAATTTTGAAAATTTCACTGAAGTGAAATTCCGGGACATTTTGTTAATCGGGACGGGACACCGGGACAGACGTAAAAACCGAGACAGTCCCGGCCAGACGTATGGTAGGTCCAACCCTAACCAAAATCTAAAACCGAAATGTAACTTCAGGTTTTTCGTGAAAACCCATTTGCTATTCTTTCTTTTGACCAAAAGTACCGTCCCCCTGAAAAGTGTTGCTCCCCCCCTACTAGGGGCCCTGATCAGGCCCGTAACCAGCTCGGGACACCAGAAGTAGCGAAGAGTTTTCTGAAAGGGGCCCAAATTTTTTAAATTATGTCCAATACTTTTCAGTTATGTTCAACAGATTTTTCAAGGGAGGGCGAAAATTTTTCAAAGAGGGGCTTCGCCGCCTCTAGTTACGGGCCTGCTTGTGTTGTCAGAACTTATGTAAAACTCAGTCTTGCACTGCAGCACACCAAAGTCATTGCCGAATTTCGGGTCTCAATCATCCGTTCAACCCAGCCCGTGCGCAATGAATGCACCACTTCATGCACGCACGTGTGCATGCAACGGTGCGTTGAACTCACCGCACCAGTCACAGACATAACAAACGCACCGCACTAGGAGCATGCCGTGTGTATATTACCCTAACTTAATCCTAAACCTAGCCCTAACGCTTAACCTTAAGCCAGAGATGAGCATTTTTATGGACTTGGATTGGATTGGATCCGGACTATAGGAAATCACTTCGAAATTTAGGATTGTAAATCACTTGAAATTTAGGATCCGGACCGGATTTGGACTGAGTTAATGGAAAAGAAATGCGGCATTTTTATTGTGAAAACATTTTTCAAATTTTTTTGGACTTCATTTGGACTTGGACTTCACATTTGAAAAACTTTTCGGACTGTGGTAGGACTTGGACTGAGTTTTTAAAAATCGGGCTAGACCGGATCGCAAAATATGACAGACCGCTCATCTCTGCCTTTTACCCTAATATGAGACTCTCGTTACTGTCGAAAATGGAAAGGTTCACCTGAAACGGGTCCGTTTTCTTTCACAAATTTTAGGCTCCGGTTTCGGATTCAAAAGAAAAGCACAGATTTCTCTCGGTGTCAAGCGAAATTTCTTACTTGCGAAATTTCTTACTTTTCTGACTTCATATCATGTACGCATGGACAGAGTAATATTCTACATACCAAATGCGCTGATAAAACTGATGATTAGGGCTTAGGAATTCGTGTTTAGGTGAATGTGTCGCGTTAAGGTTCGGGTTAGGGTGAGAAAAAAAAAATAATTGAGGTCAACGGCTAAGTCAGAAAATTTTCAATGCTTAAAGTTTTTCCCGTGCTGTAGCTTGTTGTGGGTACATGACATCTAACCAAAATGTTTTCATTTACACAACACACACCAAAAAAGTAATTGCCAGACTTTATTTCTTTATTCTGAGAATCAAAATAACTGAATAACAACAGGTCAGAAATTTCGTAGAGGTCAGAAATTTCGCTTGACACCGGAGTTCGGCACCCCGGATCCGTGCACGTGCACCTCTGTCGTAAATTGTTACCGTCTGCGGCCGGCCGGGTACCTGCCATGATTACTCAACAATTCTTAGCAGCGTTGCCGCCCGCGCACGGGAACCGCCGTGTTCATGTTGTAACTGTGCATTAGAGGCGAGCATGCACGGGATCAGGATTGGATATCCTGCAGGATACTTGGCGATTTTTTTTTTATCAGGATTGGATTTGGACATTTATTTTTGAAAAAAATTGGATCAGGACAGGATCAAGATATTTGTTTGATTTCCATAACGAAATTTTCCTGAGAGTGATTCAAGATGTCACAAAGAATCAACGATAAGATGGTGCTGTGTTGTTTGCTCTGCTATGATTTTTATATTTCACAAAAAATCAAAATGCTTTTGTCAGTATGTGCTGCACTCATCACAATCGATGATAATTCGTGTTACTTTAACGTAAATATTTTCTAGCAAGGTGGAAGTAGTAAGCTGCTCTTATATTGCTGGTATGAGTTGCCTGAAAAAGGCGGAGCTTTGTAAATAGAGCAGCTTGGTTGTGGAGGTTTGATGACGTAACCGGAGTGGAAAAAAGTTGCGTTGCAAAAGGAATAAACAGAAAAAAAGCAAAGGAAACATTTTTTTATTACATTTATAGATAGGCCTATGTATGCACTTTTCCCTAACATCTAATTAATACATGGATGTTTGCAATGTTTAAAAATTTTATACATTCATGATTCACAATTGTTGAAACCTATTTTTTTATCCGCGAACTGTTGTGAAACTCAAATAAGCAAAAATTATCAAACTCCAGAATAAACTTCTTTTACCGTAGTGTTATAGGCTATCACCTTTTGCAATACAATTATTTTTACTATTGTTTAGTTCTCATTGCTCAACGCAAAATATCAGTTTTACCGACTCTGGTTACATCATCAAACCTCCGCAACCAAGCTCCATTCTTCACGGAGCTCCGCTTTTTACAGGGTACCCAACCTTGGTACATGCTGCTTTGTTTTGTGCTGAGTGGCATATGGATATGTGTGTGTTGTGTAGGCTAATACAGTCTATTTCATGGGTGGCCAACTTGCCTTCAGCTGGGATTGACTAGAAAATTTCTTGCGATTGACTAATAGTTGATAATATAGTCACAAATACAAATTGTTAAAGTTGAGTATCACATGTGCAAATGCAGTGTACCATTGGCTTGTAAGTGATGGCCAGACAGAAGTCAAAGTGTCTGTTACACATAAATCATGATTGTCACGCAATAATAGAAAAACGTATTGCAACATCTTCGCGGCATCTGCCAAGCTAGCTTATGGTCAGCAATCACAAGAGACCAAAATAAAGTTAGCCGTCATTGCGTCCAGCCGCCACTTTCGCGCTTGGCGAGGTTAGGTTTTAGGGTTTATCTTTTGCGTTTACGTAGTTTCTATCAAGCCTACTACTGCACTCTCGTCGTGCGTTACTGTTACGTCATAGGTGTCGTATGAATAAGTTTTCAAATTTCAAGATCCACAGGTAATTTACATTTAATGCAGCTTACAATCAACGGGGGCTTACATTTTTTCTTTAGCTTAACAAAATGTTAAGATGATGTCCAGTCCTTCTTTGGCTACATTTAGTTGACCAAACTCATTTTTTGCATTACTTTTTCCTCTCTTTAGCATCATGTGCACATCCATTACACAAGGGATTATGATGACTAGAAGGCAGTTGTAGTGGTGAATCATCATTACCAGGGTTGCTAAGTAACACCGAATGTGTAACTTTGGTCACAAGCACCAAAGGTATCTTGCTTCTATGCTGTACAAAATGTGAGAAGACTATTTAGGGTTGCCATAATAATACATTTTTTCACACCATCACTAAACAAGTTATGTTGATCAAGTGGAAGTCTGACGTTTGGACATATGCAACTAGTCATGTATGTTAACTTCTCGTTGAGGACTTTAAAGCAATGAATGCTGACCAGTGATGCCAGGTTAATTTGGTAACACAAGCCCAAAAACATAATTTAACTGAAAAACAAGCCCAAAATGCATTTAGAAAGAAAATTGAACAAAGAAAAAACCAGCAGGTAAATTAAAAATAAAAGTGAGGAAGCAAATCTGAAAAACAAGCCCATAATAAGCAAATTTACTCAAAAACATGCCCAAATTTTGTTTTGTGATAAATTGAAGCAGGAAAATTGCTGTAAAATGAAAAAAAGCAATTTGCAAAACATAAATCTGCAAAAAACAGGGGTTTTTTTGAAGACCTGCATGCCTTCAAAAAAACCCACGACTCCACAAAAAAAACAAGCCCAAATCCACTGGAACACTGCTAGGTTAGCAACACTGATGTGATACTGACGCTTTATGCTCAAGCCTGAAATAACATTTATTACCTCGAATGTATCAAAAATGATCAGGGGATGTTATTCAAGGTAACGGCAGCAAGTGCTACTCAAGGTTGCCAACCTGTCTTCATAAATAAAGCCAGATAGCAGTCTGGTAGTATACACTTCAAACATGCACAAAACAAGCACAAAAGATATTAAAGCTTGTCAAAAACATCAGCATAATACAATTTCAATCTTTAGAAGCATTTTCTTCTCTATATTTACACTCATACATTTGTTTCTTATTAAATCATCAAACATTTTAGAGCAACAGTAAAATCTTTGCAATATTCCTTGCATCCTACATGGTCATAGACTCTTGTCAGAAGAGATTTGTAATGAATATGCAGCTCATACAATGTCTTGCCAGAGCCAAACCTTTCAAACAGAAAAATACAGGTGTTGTCTAGATTTTTTTGCTTTTCAAAAAAAGCCAAGTGCGTTAAAAGAGAGCATTTCAAAATTTGGCACTAAAAAAGCCTAATTGACAACCCTGGCACTGTTCTGTCTATAAATTAAGGACAAACAAGAATCAATATGGATTGATAAAAACTTTATTGATTTCTAGTGTTTCAGATTTTAATTTGGAGAGGTAGCTTTGTTTGAGGAATAAACACACAAAAAATGTGGCGATGGGACTGAATTTTGTCACAAAGGCCCTCCCCATTACATGTAACTTCCAAAAATAAAAAAAACAACCTTTTTATGCTGAAATTTGAAAAACCCCAGGGGGGGCTAAGGCTCCTTCTGACGCTCATGGCCCTAACTGTAGCCTAAGCCCAACACTGACCTAATGCTAATACTAACCCCTGAAGTTATGGCCAAAAAATTCCAAACATTTCAGGATTGCCGTAGGGGTTTAGCAGGGATTTCCCTAATTAATTTGTAGCATTTTGGCCATAATTTTGGAACCAGAAATGTTAGAAAGTCCATCAAACCCTTTAAAAACTCGTATTATAGCCTAGTTTCTGATAAAAACTCGAGTAAAAAAAATGGCTCTTGGTGTTGGCGTCCAGGGCCCAATGATGTCATCTGAATGTAAACAAAATATGCATAAACATACTCCCATCATGCAAACATCAATAAAAAAAACGACATCTAAATCTAAAATAATTTTTTCATTGCGAACTACAAGAGTTTCCCCATCTTTAGAGGGTTTGAACAGCTCCCTAGCCCAATCGGCTGGCAAGTAATAATGTTGCAAAGGCTCTGTCAAACAGTGGCTCTTGCGGTCCTTAAAGGTAAAGCACCCAGTACCCATGGACATCGCCATAGGGAATCCACCAGGTACCCGAAGTGTAAAGGGTTCTGATTTCTTTGTGCCTTGGCTGCAAGACTTGCCCAAAAGAAATTACATGCTTGACTGATTTTATAAATACGAAAGCTTCCTATTTGATCTTGTTGGGTTAAAATCATTTGCAGAAGTATAAACCACACTGCTTCACCAATGTTTTAGATAAATTATTTTGCTTGCAGAAAATCTCTTTTTCAAGGAAATTTCCCCACCTTAAGAACTGTGAAGTCAGCAACATAAGTGATATTTTCAATATTAATGTCATTGCAAGGCCTTAGTAATATGATACTTAATGCTGGTCATCATCTAATGCCACGTGCTAAACATTAAGTCGCACATTTGACAATTACTTTTATCATTCTCATCACTCATGTGTCTCTGTGCAGAATGTGCTATTGCTGTATTTATAAGAATGCACTCATTGTAGGGTGCATGTACAACTTTACTAATTTTCTAAGGTTTTTGCTTAGAATATTTTTGCTTATCAGATATTACATTTGATTTGCTCTTTTCTAAAGGTCCATAAGGGCATACTTAAAATCTTATAAAATTAATTTATGGTTTCAAAAAACGTCATGCCAAGAAGGCCACATCCGAAAGAAAGTGATTCTGATGGTGAAGGAAAGTCATCAGCAAGCTTCTCAAAACGTAGGAAAACTGCTGAATCCACTGAAGAAATTGAGAAGCGATTAGAGTCCTTGATCTGTCGATTGGGAGAGAAAAGCTCCTCATCACTTGAAAGCAACTTGGAAGGTTTGGCTGCTGTCTTAGAAGCAGATATCCCAAATTTTAAGTCACAAATTCTGCAAATTTTGTTATGCTGTTCATACCAGTTGCCGGAAAAGTGCTGTATATATTCCACTTTGGTTGGACTTTTAAATGTTCGTAATTACACTTGTGGTGGGGAGTTTGTAGAAATGATGTTGTTGAAATTAAAGCAAATGTTGTCAACTAGTCGTTTTCAAGAAGCAAGGTATGTTGTGCAGTTTTTGGGTGACTTGGTCAACTGCAATGTTGCATCACCTAGTTCAGTTATGTCAATGTTGTTTACATTTGTGGATGTAGCAGATCAAAAAGGAGTTCCTCAGAGTCGTAAAGATTGGTATGTGTTTGCTGCCATGGCATCACTGCCTTGGTGTGGTGCAGTTTTGAATGAAAAGAAACCTGAGGAAATGAATACTTTGTTTCTAAAAGTGAAAAGGTACATTTTTGGTCGCCAAAAGCAACATCATGATTTTTTGCGTGTGTGGTCCACAGATGATCCACACCCACAAGAAGAATACCTTGATTGTTTATTTGCCCAAATCTGTAAATTACGAGAAGATGGATGGGTTGAAGATATAATTATAAGACCATATAAAGCTTTTGAACCAACTTTGGAAAATGCCCTTCAGCATAATTTTCCAGACTTTGTTGTGCCACCACATGTTGAGGGAAGTTCTTATTATCCTCTTCCGTCTGCAATATTCCGAATGTTTGATTACACTGATTGCCCTGCTGAAGGACCACTGCTTCCAGGAAATCATGCAATTGAAAGATGGTTGATAGAGGAACACATTCTTTTGATATTAAAGACTAACAAATTTGATAAAAAAGAGTGTGCCACTCGCCTTCTGGCTTACCCTGGTAAAGAAAAGGTACCATTAAATCACATGATAATTGAATGTTTGATGGGAGATATGTTAAAGCTGCCTTCTTCAACATTTTCATCAGTGTTTTATATGTCTGTCTTCATTGAGTTGTGCAAACTTCAACCCAGCATGATTCCTCAAATCCTTGCACTGGCTTGTGATATGTTGTATGAAAGATTAGATAACATGAATATCACTTGCATTGACAGATATGTCAATTGGTTTTCTTTGAACCTAAGCAACTTTCAGTTTCGATGGAGTTGGGATGACTGGTCAGATTGCTTAGAAGTGGATTATTCATCACCTCGTCCTAAATTTATCAGAGAAGTCCTGGAAAAATGTTTGAGGTTATCATATTATCAGAAAGTGGTTGATATAGTGCCACAGAGTTTTGGATTACTGGTACCTGAAAATCCTCAAATTTGCTTCAGGTACAATGTATCCCCAGGTTCAAATGCAAGTGAATCTGATCTTTTTCTTGTAACAGCATCTCAAAAAATTATATCTGCTATTCGGAGCAAATGCAAAGACGATGAGCTGATTGTGATGCTTGAGGAACAATTTCCTTCCTCAGAAATGGGTGATAATGTTGAATTTAACTCAAAGCGCTTGGATGTGTTTTTGCAATCTGTGCTATTCTTAGCACAAAAGTCCTTTAGTCATTCATTTAGTGCTTTGCTCAAGTTCCATAGAGTTATCAAGTGGGCAGCTGTTGGAGAAGAAGGAAAAGTAGAAGTTCTTCGCATTACTAAACAAGTTTGGAAGAATCATCCTCAAATGCTGATGGTATTAGTAGATAAAATGCTAAAAGTAGAGATAGTTGATTGTTCATCTGTGGCAAAGTGGCTGTTTTCACCTGATATGGCTCCAGATTTTACAAGAATGTATGTTTGGGAAATCATGCACAGTACAATTAGAAAAATGAACCAGCATGTTGTTAAACTTGAAGCTTCTCTTTTGGAAATGCAGGAGCGTGCAGTCATGGAAGATAAAAGTATGGAAGGTAATGATGATGAAAATGATATAAGAAGGACATATTCTGCCTTTGCTCCAAATGCAGAAGATTTGCAAAAGATGCAAGAGCAAGTGGATGCTGCTGCAGCTGAACAAAAAAAGTTGTTTTTAATAGTGTTTCAACGGTTTATCATGATTTTGTCAGATCATTTAGTACGATGTGAAACATTGCATAAAGACTTTAGGTCCCCATGGTACAAAAGCACTATGGACCGCCTCAAAGAAATTTTCCTTCTTCACAAAGACATGGTAAAGAAGTACATGACTACTTTGGAAAATCTGCTGTTTACTGCTGATCTCGACCAACGGATTTTATCAGTTTTCCAACAATTTGCAAGTCTACAAAAATAGTTCCTTTTTGTATGAAAGCGTTTTGGCATAGCAGTGTGAGCCAATGGTATTTGGCAACTCTGTGAAACAATGCAAAATCAATTTGCATCAATAAACTTTAAAGTTTACTATTGTTACAGACTATAATGTCTTGGACTTTGGTTTCGCAGTGTATTAAATGCCTTAAAAATCTCAATTTGAGTACAGTAGTTCCCACTTATTGAACCCACCTCGGGCAAAGACGATTTTGGGTTTAAGTGGATAGACTCATTAACCGGGGAACAAATTTTCATCACTCTCATGCGCATAAATGAGTATGGCCGACTGCATTATTGCTAAGCATACGAACACTGTACACAACAGTTAAGGTAAGAAGCAGCTTTCTTTTGTTTATTATGGTAAAACAATATTCTTTTTCGTGCAAAAACATCCAGCATAAGTTGCTTCATTGGTTGTTCATGTCGTTTCTTAGAAAAGACCATGTTTGACTGTCTTTTTGCCATTTTGAAAATAAATTCTGCGAAGCACCAGTTCCCTTCCTCTGGGTTTATTTTTTGCTCATAGACCAAAACGTTTTTGAAATGACCGAAAAAAATTAAGTCATTTTGGTCAGAATGTTTGAAAATACAGGCTAAAAAACAATGTTATGGTGAGCGTTAATACAACTGTGAGATAAATAACTGAAATGTTTCAGTGACCAAAATGTCTCAGAAAAAATGATTGAAATGTTTCAGCGAAACAAAACCCAGGTCTCATCGATTACGATACAAACAATTTGGACTAAANAGTTGAATTAAGAACTAGGTCAGCAGTGTAACGAAGTGTGAAACTGTCAAAAGCAAGACATGGAAATGTGGGTATCAACACTTTTTCACCCAATTTTAAGCAAATGTGTTCAAAAACTGGGCTTATTAAGTAGGGTTTTGGGTTTATAAAGTGTTTTTTTTTCATTACAGGAACAAATAAAGTAATTCCGAACTGGACAATTTTGGGCTTAGTAAGTGGGGACTACTGTACTCGTAAGCATAGGCGACAGTTGTATCTGATTTTTATGGTAAAAAAACATAAATGGTAAATAACTAACTGCATAATGGAACAGACCTTATTAGCAAAGTAACTACCGAGGTGCTTGGTTAAACAGAAAGTGTATATATATGCTATATATTCAAGAATGAATCTATTCAAAGTTGTGATTGATGCACTGCTATTGTGGCTTGATGCTCAGTTATAGTAGAATGTGTTGAAGTCTTCATAACTGCATTTTAATGTATACATGTTTTAAAAAAAACATAGTTCATTTTTCACAATCAAGCTTGGCATGATTAGACCATAACAGCAATAGAAGGAAAATAAAATAGCTTGACTCTTTGTTAACAACATATAGCTACAGCCAAAGCAGCTCACATTCTTGTCATACAAAAACCCATGGTTTTCTAAAAATTGTTCTGAAAAACTTGGATTGGGCTCTGCTGAGCTACTAAATGGGGTTTTAAGAACAGCATAGGATTTTGCATCAATAAGTGTGCGTACAGAAAACCACCGTAAATTGCAGATTGTGTTGGATAATAGAATGTTATTAGGAGTAAATTTTATATAATTTATCATTGACAGGTATTTTTATCACAAAACAAAGACCACATTGCATGATGGTTGTATTGTAAACATATAGATTATAACAAAATCTGCAAAACTGCATTTTGACCAGGCATTGAAATTCATAACATACTTCATTTAGGCTTTGGAATTTATAGCATAGTATGCTTGAAAAGACAGTGACTAACCTGTTGGGACTAGTGCATTTGCTAAGAGACACTCAAGCACCATGTAACAATGCTACTTCAAAATAGGGTATGTCGACAATGTTGTAAATGGTATTTTAGCAAAAAATGCTATTTTTCAAATTAAGCTCTGCTATCATAATGTCCCCAGATACTTGAAATTAGCCACATGATGTTTACTAAAATCTCTTGCCTTCCCAAGTGGCATAAACAAGTCATTCTGGTTATGTACTGTACTCTGTATTACTGAGGTGTTTCATTCAGTACAGTAGTTAATTGCTGCTAATCTACTTTCAAGTGCTCAGTCCTTTTCTCTAAAAATTCTGCATTGATAGAATTTTAGTTTCTCTATGTACATCATGGACTGTATATACAATTTTGCTGTTGCTTATACATGTAGTGCCTGTTGACTGATGTTATGGTTGACATGACATTTTTTTCAATGTTGTTCTGGTTGTCAAAACTTTTTTGTGCATTCAAACTAATGTATAGAATGTGTATGTGCTTTCACCATAGAGACCTTTCNTGATTGTAATGCTTAATGTAGGTTTGAAAAGAATTCTGTTAAAACCAATTACGAAGCAAGTAAACAGGTTGTCAAATGTGCTTTTTGCAATGACTTCATCAAATGAAAAACATCGTCTTGTATGGGTGGACTTGGAGGTAAATATATTGATTGTGATTTGACACAACAAGCTATTACTATCATGGGCTGCATGGATTGTACAATAATGCTGGCAAGGAACAAAAATAATATATAATATTCTGGAAATTATTCCTTGATCTTAGTGATAGAAATAATGAAAGAAAACCACAAGGTACAAAAAAGACCCTCAATTGACCTACCGTCTGTTTACCATGCGTTTTTTTTCCACACCATGTGTTCTCAGTCAGGTGCACAATGAAAATTCTTGATGCAGGCCATATGAAAGAATCTCGACCCTATTATAATGTAATGCAATGTGCTTCTTATTGCGTTGAGGTTTGTGTGAACTGTGAAAAAGTGGGGAGAGTGTGGGTGCATACACAGTGTAGCTTATGTTCATAATGTTATAACCAGGGCTGTGGAGCCAGCGCCCAAGCAATTTTGATGATTAGAGCTAGAGCCAAAAGCTTTTAGATGGTTGATGGAGAGCCTGAGATTTGATTTCCGGTTCCACAGACTTGGCTTGTGGAGCAAGTAAGTTAACTTACTGTGGAGTGAGTGTTGCCATATGTGTACTAAATTGTGTGTAGGAAGGATGACAGATGCCTTCATGTGGCCCTCCCTACAGATGACAACTAAACCTGTCACTACAAGACCAACCATTGCTACCCACGCTAGATGTGTTCGGCATGGGATAGGTCATAACACACCCTCCTTAGGGCACGGCAGCTTCCCTGCTGCCGAAGATAACCCACGATCCAACATGCTCCAGCTGAAAACCAAGGGTCTCACTGCAAACAAGATCTCTGTCATTGAGCAGCTAGCCTATAAGAACAAGGCTTTCATCATTGTCCTGCAAGAGACCCACAGCACAACTGCTGACAAGCTAGTGATTCCCATCTTTTCACTAGCTGGGTCAATCCTGAGCAGGAATTGCAGCCTTGTGGTCGGAATGGTCATTGGTCAATCCGTCTCCAGAACAATCAGAGACTGAGTGTTTGTGCATAGACATTTCAGGATATAAGATCTTTAACGTTTACAAACGTCCAGGCTCACAATTCACATCAACGTCCATCCCGACATTCCCACACCCCAGTCTGTATGTTGGTGACTTTAACTGCCAACATATAAACTGGGGTTACAACAAAACATCTGATGGTTAAAGCCTGGACTCGTGGTCAACATACAACAACCTTGGGCTGTTGTATGACCCAAAGGAAAGAGCCAGTTTCTTCTGTCATGGATGGAATGTCGACACCAATGTGGACCTGTCCTTTGCGAGTTTCGGCCAGGACAGCCGACCACCAGATAGACGTGTCCTAGGAAAGTTCCCGCGGTCACAACATCGGTCCTACCTCATAACGCAACTAAGACAAGACCCACAGTGACCCAGTGAGCGTTGGAACTTTCGCAAGGCTGATTGGAAGCACATTTGCCTTATCACAGGTGAAGCCGTTAAAAGATTGCCACCTCTACACACATTAAACATGCAGGGGGCATACCAGGATTTTTGCGAGAACCTACTATCCGCGGCCAAACAATATATCTCACATGGCCATCGGAAGACCTATGTGCCATGCTGGGTAAAGAGTGCGAAATCCGCTATCACTCCTTCATCCGAGCCCCAGTGGGGACTGACTCAGTAGGGTCGAAGTTCTTCCCTACTATCTCCGCTAGAACAGAAGCAGGAGTGACGGGAAGAATCTGTTGATTCATCAACTTCTTGCACTGTAGCCTCAAGGCGTGGAGAATCATCAACAAACTCACTGCAGGTCTGGATAGGGATGGGCATTTAGGAATACCGAATCTAGAAGGATTCGGATCCTAAACTATCCGAATCCAAAATGCTAAATTAAACCGGGTAATTGGGTTCGGTTTAGATCTTCCACAAAATCAGCGGTGTGCTTGGTTTCACCACATGAAAGTTAATGCGCACAAACAAACATTTTTTCACTCCATTCCTGTACGTTTTTCTTTTGCACTGCGTGAAAACAGCACTAAGTACACACACACAAACATTTTTACGGACTACTCCCTGCGTTTTTATCTTGCGGCACATGGGTGGAAACTTAGCACTACTGTGCATACACTGACATTTTGCCATTCACCACATAGGCTTTTTCGAGGTACCAATGTGGAAACTTAGCACTACTGTGCATACACTGACATTTTGCCATTCACCACATAGGCTTTTTCGAGGTACCAATGTGCACATTGGTTTCTGAAGTTGCTTAACCGACTACATGCATTTGTAGGTCATTGAGTACATTGTTTCCTGCATGTTTCAAAATCAGTTGTAGTCGTTTTGTTAACGTGTCAGCTAGAAAAGTGCATGGAGAAAGAAAAACTGTGAATGAGCAGTTGCCTTTGCTTGCACAAATGGCTTGAAAAAAACCTTTGTATAACTTGCCACGTCAGCTTCTTCTGAAAGATCTTTTTCCAGTGCATGATTACCTACAGTAAAACTCATGTAATTTGTCAATTCGGTTAATTTGTTACTTTTTCGTCGTTCCCGGCAGAATCCTATCTTTTGTGTGCATATCTGTTCGTCTAATTCCTCAATTTGCTTATATCGTCACCTCTTTCTTTCTCTGAGAAGCGTTTTGTTTGTCTAATTCGTCATTTGCAGTTTCGCTTTTGATGTCTAAGCAGCTAGTACGTATGAGAATTCAAACAAATTAAAGATCTTTGTCTGAGAATTGTTGCACCTCACAATTTTTTTATAGAATTTATACACGAGGTTCAAAGCTCGACCTGACGACTCCCCATTGAGAGAACGGTGAAAAGTTTATTAAAGATTTAAAAGGTGCTTGATTAAATGGAGGAGTCCAGATAGAGCAGAGGAATTAATTGTTGTATTTAAACCATAACGTCATAAACTTGTGTTTTACTGCTAATAAGAGCTCTGCGTATGTATACGAGTTACTATGATAAAGTATACGAGTTTCAATGATAGAGTTTTCACCGGTTTGCATAATTTGTCACTTCGCCTAATTCGTAACTTTTTTCTAATTCCTTTGAGGTGACGAATTAGGCAAATTCTACTTTACCACCAACCTGTGATCATGGTGAACATGCAGACATTTCGAAAACCTCAGTGTATTGCACTACATCACTGGCGCATCGCTTCACTGTCATTACAGGCCCCCTTGTGCCGCAGGTACTCAGTAGTAACATTGATAAAATATTAGAACAGTGTTTATCAAACTTTTTTATTCCATCGCTCCCTTTTCACTCTCGACACATTGTTTTTGCCTCCAAGCGTGATGAAGCAAACGCAGGGTAGTAGATTTAAAGAAAGTATTAAATAGCTGAATGAAGCCATTAAAAAGTTGAAATAAGCCATTATATTACGATGCTAATATTACGTTCAGAAATCTTGTGAAAATAACCCAGGCCTATGGAGTCGGAGTGCCGGAGCTAGTTATTTTGCCTAGAGCCGGAGCTCAAATAAAAATCAAGGGCCGGAGTTCAGTTGAAAATTTAGGGCCTGAGCTGGAGTTATTGCAATTTGAGAGGTAGCTACGGGTCCTTTCCTAGATACTAGCGGTTTTGCCAAATAAACTTACGTGTACACTTTATAGCACACTAAATGCGATTGTTATGAGTTACGACACCAGACTGCAATAATGGATCTGCAAGCCTTTGATGTTTCTTTGGTTTAGCAATCGCTAAGGCTGTGACATCGTAGCTGGCAGGCATGGGGTTACTTGTTGAACAATGGTTCTCAAACACTGTTCTAAGAGCCGCATGCAACTCCCAAGCATCCTTTGCGTGGCCTTAACCCTTTAACGACCGTGATTGGCCGGTCCTTTTTTGGCCATAAATTGCCAGCTGCTAGAGCTAAAGAGCTGTTCAAACCCTTTACGGCTTCAGCAAGTCTTCTAGTTGACATCGAAAAAAAACGTTTTTCATTTTCGGTGGGTGTTTTCTGGAGGTGACGTCACAATGAGGGCATGTTTTGGAAATTTTGGTTACCTTTGGCCGGCCCTGGGCCCCAACCCATTCTATTAGCTCAAAGTTTTGTTGAAAACTAGGTCAAAATCCGTGTCTATAGAGCACTTGATTGACTTGCTAGCATATCTGTAGCCAAAATTATGGGTCAAAAACCCAGTTTTTGGCCTAATTAAAAACTTTTCAGAAAAGGCATAATTTGCCCTTTCAGGAAGAACTTTGGCCAGCCATAACTCGGCAGCAGATTGAGCTAGAGAGCTGTTCAAACCCCGTAATGACCAGTGGCGTTGTGTAGTTTAGAATAAAAAAAATTTTTTAATTTGGTTGGGGGAGTTCGGGCTAATGGGATCATGACAGGGGTATGTTTTTGGTTAATTTGATGACGTCATCATCCGATCCTACGCGCCAATATTTTGGCTCGCAGTATTTTAGGATTCTAGGGC
>JGI24158J21664_10006858_pt1 | contig 15054 bp, 9 predicted proteins | sample Ectturendosymbi3_FD_21664 | JGI IMG/M metagenome (IMG submission 21664) | reverse complement strand
TACAACACAATGCAAGAAATATTTCTGATTCGTCAAGATGATAGAAAGCCGCTTAGAATGAAGTCAACAGCAAAACAGGAAAACAAATTTAACTTTAAAAGAAACATTTACATCCCCAAAATGTGTGTGGACCCTGGCCCCGGGGGTCTACAACACACACACTGAATTTCTGAAAAGTTACTGAATTAGAATATGAAATTTTCATGAATGGAATATAAAATTTCATCTCCATTCTGTGAAAGTTTCCGTAAAGGTAAAAATTATTATACCATGTTTCGAAAATTTCGGTGGGAGGGACAAATGCTCCAAATGCCCCCCCCCCTGGTTGCGCCACTGGATATCGCCATAAGCGTGCTAATATCATCTTCCTTATCTAATCTATCGGAAAGGAATGTTTTTCTGAAAATAAGCAAGTGAGCATTGCCATTCAAAAGCAATGATGTTAGTTTCCTAGATTGTAACCATCCAGAATAACCAAAAAACAAAAAAAAATAACCAAATGCCTGTCAAATTGTTAAATTTTTGCGTATAATCTCTGCGCACTGCAGATACACAAGATCGTATTTGCAATGGTGCATTTTGTGATCAATCATAATGCTGATTTTGTAGAAAACATGGAGTTAATTTGAATACCGTCATGACAATCGCGTGGAAATTAATTTTTGTACAGCAGGTACAAAGTTAGAGCAGATCCCGATAGCCAAACACACCTGAATAGACTCCACGACAAGGGCAATGCTTATGAGCAGAAGACTGCCCACGTATTCTCACATGGCATCCTTCAGAGTCAGAGGTGAATGGGTGTTGTCGATCTCTTTGGCCTCTTATCAGATGCACGTCAATTGCATTCAGCTGTCCTCTGTAGTAAAGAACTCGAAAAACGTAGAGTCGTCTGTTGTTCAGGCTGAACGAAAACAGTTGTGGAAATTCGATGCACACAAATTTAGATAAATTGTTTTGTTAGCAACAATCCTCAGACAAATTAGGGTTGTTTTGTTGCTTACCACAGGTAACGGTTCCCACGCTGCATTACCGTCACTGCCGCTATGCTTGTGATTTCAAGTTGGTTTCTGCTCAACTGTTCGATTGTTTCTTCAACTGAGCGACCATTTTCAAACCTGGAAGAAATGGTGCTTTGTGTGAAGAAGATTTGCGCAGGCGACAGAGATATCATCCAATCTCTGCCACTGAGCTTGGTCACTTGATAATAGCGCGTCGTCATTTCTAGAAAAATAAATATTGCTGGATTGAATGAAAGAACTACGTGAACTTACTGACGACGCAGCACTTCAATACACGTTAAGTTTTTTACGGATCCTCAATTTCTTTTTACTAACAGTGATCTTACTCGTTCAGATTCGATGCTGCTTCATAGACGATTAAAAGTGTTGAAATCCCGTTGTTTCTGGAAGATCTTGCTTAGACTAAAGCGTTTCGTTTAGTGGGTGAATATAAACGACTGCTGCGAATACGCTCACTGTGAAATATATTTAGTATCTTTGTAACTTGTTAAGCACTGCCCATGAAATGATTCGTTAACTATAACGCTTTTGCCGTCGTGAGATGCTGAGGTAGCTGCCAGTCGGAAGTGCGAACACGTCAGCAGAGGAGGTAAGAGAAATGTCGGTCTCGGGACAGTTGAGCGACTGTGGCTGCTCTGCAGCAACTTTTGGCGATATTGTTGAAGACCCAGAGTTTACCCCTCTTCGAACGACTTTTTGTTTTTTAACACACAGCTGCAGGTTTCCTAGGCAAAGTTGACAATTCTTTAAAGTCAGCACATTATGGTTTTCTGTTTCAGAACGACACAGTTCCTGTTATTTTCGTTAGAAATCAGTTTAAATTTAAAAACCGAAATTGCCCGCTTTAGGCCAAATCACTTTGCCCACTTCGTTTAAAGTGCTTGTTGTCAAAATGTCAGTTATGTAACAGTTCATTTAACACTAACGCCATGATACAATCAGTATAAATTTGGCGTTTCACACAAAAATACATTAGACTTTCAGGATGTATCAAATCTAACCGAGGTTGTTGATGCATTTGCAATTATTGCTCTATTAGAAATTCTGAGTTTGGATGGAATCAAACACAACTGTGGTCCAACCAAATGACAGCCGTGACGAATATGATCAACCTATTGATGTAACACCCAAAAGGCTTCAACCCGTAAATTACCTTGTATCAGGTCATCTTATGATTTTAATGAAGGTGAAATTGACTTCTCTAAAAACCTTCATCAGTCATCGACTGCATCGATAGATGGTGCATACCTATTAGTCATTAGTAACCGCGACAAAAATATATAAAATAAATGAAGCTAATGAGTAAAATCGCCTGAAACAAACCCAAAACTGAAAAGAAATTGACAAAAACTGCTTTGAAACCATAAAGCAGGGGTGGGGAACCTGCGGCCCGCGGTCCAAATGCGGCCAGCGTGAACATTTGATATGGACCTCATCCATATTTTCGCAAGATCTCGTCAAAACGAAGCTCCACAATAAGCAGGTACTTAGACAGTAAGCCAGAAGCCTCTATCCCTTGAGATATTATGTCATAAGAAGCCTCTATCACAAAGCCTCATATCACCAAAAGTTGCAGAGCAGCCACAGTCGCTCATCTGCCCGAGACCGGCATTTCTCTCACCTTCTCTGCTGACGTGTTCGAACTTCCGACTGGCAGCTACCTAATTTTGTTTCATTGTCAACTTTCGCATCGGACTGAAGATGTGTCGAACACGAAACTAGTTTCCTTGTGCAAATAAATTACGACTGATTCGCTTGATGTGTGGTCACTGCTGCGGCTTTGCTATTATTGCCTCTATCACTCGTATTAAGATACAGGCAGAATGTTAGGATAAAATCAATTGTTCTTTGCGGCCCGCCAGCGATAATCCAAAATTTATGCCGCCCGTGATAGTAAATAATAGGTTCCCCACCCCTGCCATAAGGGAACAGCAGCTGGGACAGAGTGTGAAATGCAAAGAGTAATATGAAGCAAACAGCGGGTACAACGACAGTTTTCAGTACGTAAGATTTAGTAACATCAGCGTGAAGCCGCAACGGACAACACAAGCCTACCACGTTAAAAACCACCTGTATTACCTAGAGTTCTAGACTTACAGGTAAAGCATGAGATATCTTAACAAGGAAAGCGTAAAAAGCAGGTAAACCTAAATATGCATTTTGACTTCCAATATAATAAAAGTTATAGCCTACAGTATGTTATTTGTTGTTAGAAGTTTCAACTTTACGGAAATTAAACAAGTGTATTCCCATATTAACAAATGTATTCACGCTTGTTGAAAAAACAATACGTTTTTCAGCAAGCGTAACTCTACAACAAATAAAAGTTTGTTTTCTGCAAGTCTGAATGATCGCAAAGTCATGAAAGCAGAGCCCACGCAGCTGGTGCCTCGAAAGTTAGCAGCAAACCTAGAGCTTAATTGTTGACTCAAGGAGTGAACCCCAAATCATCGATGGCATTACTTGGATAACCGCACCAGTAACGTCAAACGAACTCATGCGACAATCACTAATTTTAGCATAGGCAATGCAGTGGCTTAGAACTACTGCAACTTTTCGCCAATCCTGCAAAGCTGAACCAACTGGCCAACTGGAACTTCCCGACGTTAATTATTGCACAACTACTGAAGATGATGTTAGGTTTCTCACTAAGGATTTTGTGAAACCAACAGCGGAAGAAAGGCAGTTCATTAACAGTAAATCACACCACAGCGCTATAAGATTGAGGAAACTCAACCAAATGAAAGAAGATAACCTCGCCAGTCCAAACTGAAGAAGCTGCTTGCCTGCGCACTTACGCACTAGGCTAAACGAAGTTCCCAGTAGCTTTCGTGCTACTAGGGATGTTATGCTTAGCGTGTCGCATGTAGCAGCCACCGCGGTGCTACAAAACCGACTCAAAGAAAAAGCGGTTCGCTCAAAGTTTCCTTCGCACATGACAAATGACAGGGTAGCAATGGCATCAAATTGGGAAGAAAGACTGCGACAACTACTGTAAAATGTGAAAAGAAAGATGACCCGCAGGTTTGGGTTACATCCAGTGGCGTGCAGAGGTCTGGTGATGCCAGGGGTGACTGCTTGATTGTATGCCCCCTTACAAAAATCTAGTTTTGAGCAGTGGCATTTGGTGGTCATTGTTGGATATGCGATGTTGGTGACGTCACAATATGACGTCATATTCACGTTTGCAAATCAACGTTTTGGCGAAGCTTGTTGACACAAGATGCATATTATTCTACACGCACTCGCCTTAATCGTTGTTCTACAATGTGTCGCTGTAATGAACATAAATTAGCAGCGCTCCTAGTTAGGAGATCGGAGCAAAATACAGCTCTCAAAAATAAGACAGAGTAGATGGTAACCTTCAAAATATCTGGCAACCCGTTAAAACAAGGGAGCAGAACATACTCAGTGCCATGGGCGTCCGCAGAAATTTATCCAGTTGGGGGTAACGTCAATATTTTGTTTATCCTTTTCATGTTGCTGACGATGCAATGCAACTGCACGTGCACAAAACGCTTTACCCTTTCTACACCATAAGGAAAATGACCATGTTACGCAGAAGCGCACCCGGAATGAGGCCGAAGAGGCCATGCCCCCCTCCCCGAAACAAACTTGCTAAGATTTTTCACTGTTGCTTTATATCAATTTTCAACTGTTCCAAAATAAATGGAAGAAATAGTTGGAATCAAGAGGACGTCAGTAACTGACAGTTCAGTCACTGGCTCTCCCGAACTAAATTCCTGCTGCGCTCATGACGTTACGCGGAGAGTCACAAAAATGTGCATCTTTGGCAGCAGTAGCCAGGCATATTGCGATAACGCAATAGGCTATCTGCAGATTTTCAAAGCAGAGAACTTCTTTTCAAAGTAGCTTTGCCACCGTCTTTATTGAAACCGCTAATTACAGTAAACCTCGGTTAATCCGGATTCGGTTGATCCGGATTTTCACCAAAACGGAAAAATCTGCCGGAACAAATGATTTTTGACGTTTTCTTTACAAAAAATCTTTGGTTTATCCGGATCTTCGCCAATACCGGATAAACTTTTCTCCTTTCACATCTCTTAATCCGGATTTTTGTCTCTAGGAAAGATTCGGTTACTTTCAGACACATCCCAAGCAGAACCGTCGACAGAAAGTTTTCAACAGTGGGGCTTTGCAGTTCTGCGGGGAGGCTTTGCGTTTGTGCGGGGGGTCTTGACATTATAAAATTAACCAAAATTCCACTTATTTATGGTGTTCACGTTTCAATTTGGGGTGCTTCGAGCTTTGTTTGGGGGGGCTAAGCCCACCAAAGCCCCCCCGTGGCGACGGGACTGATCACAAGCGTGCTCACGATCACCAACGAGCGCAGAGAATTGTCATAACTACGGCCGGAACTGCTTGCAACATTCGACTAATCGTAGAGGCTATTATTGCGTCACACACGGGCATGGCTTATCATATTGAAATTAACGCTCAAGGCACGCCCACGCACCACGGTTTCAGTCTATTTATCAATGTTGAGTGTGCGTTCGTAGAACATTACCCCTGAGTGTACTGTACTCGGTAAGATGTAAGGAGGGCATTACCTTTCAAACAAAGCGACTGCTGCTTATGGACCGTTGCCGAAATCTCTGCATCAGTCCAAAATCACAGATTTCTTCGCAGCCAAGTAATGTGAAATTATTAACTTAAGATTGCTCATAACTAACTGGATGTGGCGGTCACTAGTCTGATGTACCATTGAAAATACATCAACAGATTCGTTGTGCTTCTGCGAAAGTATGCTGTTGGGTCGTAAATGTGTTCAATTTAAATGATTTTCACCGAAAACTCAGTATTTAGATGACGTTAGGCTAGAAACAACCATCTTCGGTTCATCCAGATCTTCACCTAAACCGGATAAAATCGTAGGTAAGATCGAATCCGGATTAACCGAGGTTTACTGTATGACTTTATTTTACTCAGCAAGACTTGTCAGCGTCACTTCGAAACAAAAGCTGCAAACGTCTGAGATCTCTTCAAGAGCTACTCACGTCTGGGAAATCACTCAGAAACTAGAACTAAAACTTAACGAGATGTATTCCCACAAGCCGGCAAAGACGCATTCCAAGTTCCAAAAGTAACGCAGTTTTTTACTGTGTGAAAATAATCCTGCATAAACATAGATTGATTAGGACGCTGGGTTTGGCAATTCGCTTGGCTCGGGGGTCACTCAGAAAAGCCCGCGTTTAGCAGAGGGCCGTAAGTTCTTATCATTAGAAGATGGAAGTAGAAGCAGGTCTAGGTTCAAGTTTGAGGCTAAGTTGAAGGAATTTTCATATTTGATGCTTTTGCTGAATTAGCGGCCCGCGGGCCATATGTGGCCTGCGGACCGCTTATCGTTTACCCTGGAAAGCTATTCACTGAGACACATTGGTCACATTCACAGTCCCACACTAACAATGAATTTTCCAAACCTGTACAAGCACTGCTGCAGATTCATTCATGCTTTTTTCCGCAGAGTATAAAATTTCTGTAGATTCACTCATACTTCTTTTCACAGAGTGCTGAAGTTGCATTGCAAATGGACATCCACAAAACGCTTTACGCTTTCGACACCATAAAGGGAATGCCTTATGTTATGGAAAAGTCATAAAAATTGCGCTTGGTTGGAGCAATAATGCTTTTTTTAGAAAGTTTTGATTCTTAATCCCACTTTCTAGGAGAGGAAAGCGCCCGTTTTCTCCTCCCTGCGGACGCCCATGCTCAGTGCTATACGTCAGAACAGTTCACACCAGCAAAGATGTAAGGCTGTGCATTAAACAGTGGAATAAAACACACTCAACACTGCGACAGGGCAGTTCACAACTAGAAATACATCAGGCTTCGCGAATGCCTCGTTGAATAGTAGCCGAGCAGAGTTTATATGCAGTTGGGATGTCGGATACATAGGTTTGTCCGTTTAAAACTTGCTAAACTACGCAAGAATTGAGAATGCGCATAATCTACGCAAAAAACTTTAGTCTTTTATGATGTGTCTGTTATAGGCAGTGGCGTAGCGAGGCTAATTGCCGCCAGGCCGACCATAAAATGCCGCACTTTCCACTCCTCAAATTTGCTTACAAGAATTTAAAATGAAAGCCGATCATGATTCGTGCTTATAAAAGATATAAGGGGTAATCAAACACTCTCAAATTGAAACGGGTCTTGCTTTTCATTGTCGTTTTATGACTCCTGCTTTTTCTGCTTGTAGCCACCTTTCTCATTACTCTTCCAATTTTTTCTGCTTTGTTACATGCATATATGAACCCGGCATATTTCGTCAAATTTTTTCCCTGTCGGCGTTTAGTCTCCGGTAAGCCGCACCACTCAGCTCTAACCGTTTACTCCAGGGTTTCTCAACCTGTGGGCCAAGAATTTTTGACGGTTCATGGCCAGGTACTAGGTTATTAAAATTGAGTATGATTTGAAAGTTGAACTCTGTAATGTAAACATTGGTAGCTCATGAGTTGCAAATGACATAATACGCTCTCTGTTCATTATGCCTTAGAGATTATTGCAACACGGAAGTTTCAACGTGGCCTATCACGTTGTGCACAATATGCAGTTACTGAAGACATTTTGAGGCAGACAGGCTGCTTATATTACCATGTAAACGAAATCTAGAATCAGACTTAATGTGGAATGTGACATGATCTGTGCATTAACGTGTATTGAGCCTCGAATACTTTCTAACAGGGCGGCAACCAGCTGATGATATTTTCGGGAAGCAAAATTATTGTAAGTTGATGTTGTACCTCACAACTAAATATGTTTTTGACAATTTCAAAGGATGCAGTTGCCCAGTTGTCCTCCCTCGTTGCGACTCTACTGTCTATCAACAAACAGGTATGGCCTTCGCATTGATTGTAGCGAACGTTGTGTTATTAAATGTTGTTTATATTTCTGCTCCATGCATGTGCAACAGTTATCGCAATGGAAGAGTTGTCCAGTCGGTGAGCCACAGACCCTGTGTTTGTTTATTAACTGGGCCACATGCTTGAAAAAGCTTATAATACCTGGTTTACTCATTCCAGGGCATCAAACAAAAAAGTTAAGAACAGTGATTGCGGCATACCTACTTTACAGATGTAAACATTCATGTATATTAATATTTCGGGTAGTGGACTATCCCGTCTTCAACTAAAAAAAGTGTATATGATGCATACAGCAGGCTATAATAATATATTTATTAATATTATACCATCGTTACAAAATTGTTTTATTGTTCATTTCTCGTTTCAGTAGTGGTTTATTTCTCTGACGATATATATAAGGCTTCAAATTTTAACTCTGTCTTACGCTGGGCCCTCTTAAGGTGCGGAACCTATTTTGATAAAATAGATCAAAGAGGCTTAAAACCGATTCTGGCTGAGAAGCGCTGGCTTGTAGCCATCATCATGACCTGCAAACGTACGCAGTCTAGCTGTTGGGTTAAGCCTCTTCCAAGTGCACTTGCACAGCGTTATTTCTTGCCTTCGTTCGTTACCAATAGACGTGTATTTCGAAAAGTGCATTAATATTACCTTACCCTTCCGTTAGGACATCTGCCTTTTTAATAATCAGCAGTGATTGCAACGTCTTAAACTTATATGGAAATCGCTTTGAACAACTTAATTCCATACAGCTTTTGCCACGTAGCCTTCACCACAATCACACGTAAACACATCGTTTGCTCTTGCTTTCAGCTAGCCTACCATTTGAGGGTTTCTAAATACAAAAACTGAAATAAGTTAGAACTTTCAAAATTTTTTTAAAAATAATGAAGAAGAGTTGGATCTTTTGAACTACTTTTAAAAATTATTTTTAATAAAAATATGCCACCCCATGAAGGTTCCACCCAGGACCCTGGGCCCTCAGAGCCGCCCCTTGCTACGCCATTGGTTATCGGCTATGTACAACTTCTGGGGGGACAGAACAGATACGGTCTGGTGTGAGCCGTTAACAATCCGCCTGAACTGCCAGTGATAATGAAGAAGTTCGAAATGATGCACATATTGCAAGCACAGGTGTGCGGCTGTATTAGAGAACGCCCAGGGATGCCACATCAAAAATCGAAACGGGAAACCAGTGATGCATCAAAAAGTCAGGTAGATCAAGCAAGTTGCAATAGGACAATTTTGAAATTTGGCTCAGAAAATCAATAAAACATCAAAATTGTCTTTAAGTCGTTTTTTGTGATTTTCCGTTGATCGTACGATCTGGTAAAAGTCACGTCACTATCGGTTTGATTGGGTGTGTGCGCCGCACACTTAGAGTATGGGCCCCTGGAATTGAAGAATTTGAGAATCACTGGCATTTGAATACGTGAAAACTAGTGTTGACAAAAAAGTTTTGAAAAAATAAATCCATGCAGCATGTGTTAGTGGCCTAACAATAGAAAAAATCATCTAGTTACAGCATTTTAATTTTTGTAATTTCCCTCTTTGGATCCTCCCCTGCCGTGGATGCCCGGTGCTGTTGCCCCGTTCGCCTCGCCCCTTCTGCACGCCACTGGCTACATCATTCCCCTATCTTCTCACTCTATAACAGAAAGAAAAAACTTAAACACGAAGGCAATGATTACCAACAAACGACCTACCACAAGTGGACAAAATTTAACGAATTACAACAATCTTTAAGTAAGACCAAAAACAAACCGAAGGTTCATCAGGTCTTCCAAGTCTTGTGCATTATGTGGTTGGCATGGAAAACACAACAAATCCGTGCCATTCAACTGTTTCACAAATACTGGCAAAAAATGATACTTTTCTGCTGAAGTCAGGCCCGTAGCAGGTTAGGTTTTGGGAGAAAAATAATTTATAAAGTAACAAAATTTTGCTTTTCATTATATGTTTGAAATAAATTTTTCTGCGCGCAACAAAATTTGGAGGGGCACAAAAAATTTGAGGGGGTACTGCCCCGAATACCCCCCGAGGCTACGGGCCTGACTGAACCAAACCTGACAAGCTATGGTATTTATGTGGCAACTTGTGTGATGTGCCATCAACATTATATTGACCAAACAGTAAACAGATTTTCCACGAGATACTCAATGTACCCAGGTACATTTGGGACACATCAGATAAAAATGATGACAGCAACCAAATGGCCTTATCGTGGCAATGTTCATTGTTCCATGCCATGGCATTATCAATACACCACGCATCAGAATAGCTGGCACTGCTACTTTTGTAGAACAACCACTTTTAACTCTTTGGATACATGTGAAGATAAACGTCTTAACAGCCTCACCCAATGGTTCTCAAAGTTTTTTTCACATTCCTCCCTTGCAAGCCCAATCACTCTGAATTCCTCCCCAACAAAGGTCAGATCACAAATGATAATTGCAAAAATTTCACACTACCTACTTTGAAGAAACAAAAGACGATTATGAACTAAACAAACTCTAAAACATTAATCACTGCAGTGAAACAGCTTGTGCTCAGTGTTACCAGTTCGGCTTTTTTCAACTTCCTGGACTTTTTTTATTGACCAATGAGATTTTTATTTCGATTTGACAGATTTAAAGTTGAATTTGGCAGGTTTCTGGACATTGTCAGATTTCAAGACAATGTTTTTAGACCAAGGGTCTCAAACACGCGGCCCGCGAGGGTATTTTGTGCGGCCCGCCATGTTTATTGGGAAGTTTCAAATAATTAATATTTAAGTTATATAGTTTATTCACCGGTATCTAAAAGTGCTCAGCTAGCTAGTGAGTCAACAAGTTCCTTTTTTTGAACGAACGTAGAAAAGGCTAGAGATGATTTCCTTGCGAATGATATTTTCGCAGGAAGGAAATAAGATGTGAAAGCTGTTTTCACTAAGGTTCAGGTACCGCCATTGTTGCGCCCGCGTCATAATGCGCTCCTATAACGCATAGTCACAATGCGGCCCTCGGGTTACTTTATAGTCCTCATTTGGCCCGTGGAACAATTTGAGTTTGAGACCCCTGTTCTAGACACAGAATGGTACATTTTTGTTGGAAACTCTTTACGAGAATTTATAATTTTTTGCGTTGCTGTTTCATGCTTTTAGGTTCGCAATTTCAGATTACTCTTCAGCAAGACCAAAAGTTTCGAATTTTATGGAGTGAGCTTTGTTCTTCAAACGTGTCGATGTGTATTTATCTCGTGTTTGTTTGTTTTTTTTGGTGCTATTTGGCTGTTGTGAGGGTTGATCTGGCCTTTTTTGCTAATGACTACCTGGCAACTCGGCTTGTAGCTGCAAGTTACTGTGATTGCTAACTGAAAGGCGCATGGTCCGCTTGATCATGGAGATGGTTGGTAATCGCAGCTTCATCCTTACCACCGCTAACGGCAAACGGAGTAGGTTACAACGCCTCAAGAATGGCGTGCGACAAGGATTCGCCCTGGCACCCTTCTCTTCAACATCTACACCTCTGACTTGCCAGCCACCGCCTCCAGAACGTACATACACGCCGACGACCTAGCAATCACGCATGCTGATGGAGACTGACAAACAGTGGAAGGTGTGAACATGTTTAATAACTCAGTTCATTTTCTGGCTTTCCTTGCTGAGGTGATTCAACAAACAATTTTGGCGACGCAACGCAGTGAAAGCAGATGTCTTTCGAATTATAGATAAAGTAGCAGATGGCAAAATTGGTCTTGCAATGGACGCAGAGCATCTTAAACTGTTTTTTACATAACAGCTTTAACAATCATGCAATGGAATTCTAGATCAGTTTTTAAGAAGTTGCTCCAATTAAAAAGCTACATATCAGAACTAAGTAACCAACCGGACGTCATATGCATTCAACAAATTCATCTTAGTAATAAGTATCAGCCTGCCATACACAACTATGCCATCATTAGAAAAGATCGTCCTCCACACCTTGGTAAAGGCGGTAGGTTGGCAATATGTGTGAGGCAATCAGTCGTTTATTCCGATGTCGACATTTCCTCCAGTGATATTCGACTGGAAACCACTGGAGTAAAAATTGGCGGAATCTCGATTTTTAATGTATACAGCCCTCCCAGCAATTCTTTTAACATAGGGGGGTTTGTTTTTCAGAAACGTTGTACTTTGCGGGGATTTTAACTCCCATCCTGACATGTGGGGAAGCAATCTATCCAACAGCAATGGCAGAAAACTTGGTATCATCGAAAAATATGACTATGTAATTTTAAATACAGTTATTCCGACCCATTTCTGTCTGACTGGACACTTTTTCATGGAATGTGTTGGATTTAACAATAGTTTCAAATTCGTTGGCTTCGCACAGTTCCAGCACGATCACCAACGATCTCCTTGGCAGCGATCATATGGTAACTTTTACTAAAATTAGAGGTTGTACTTACGTGAGCATTACAGCCAACATGTACATATTTACACTGATGGGTCTGCAACAGCCACAACAGCAGGTAGCGGTGTTTACATCGTGTCCATCAATAAACGTTATGCAGTAACACTCCCCCAAACCACCTCGTCTTTTAGTTCGGAATTATATGCCATTGTCCACGCTATTTATTGCCTTTTTTACACACAAATTTACGAAGGCTCTGATCCTTACAGATAGCCTCAGTCAGAGCCGTATCAGCCACACTCCATGGCCCCCAGAGACGGGGGGGCACGCTGTCACAGGGGGCCCAAAATTCCAGTCCCGTCACCAGTTAGCACCCCAGAGAAAGCTTCGATCCCCCAAATTGAAATAGGAAGCACTAGAAATCAGTGAGGTTAGGGGGCCCTTTGAAAGAAAAGTGCATTACAATTATTTTGGGCCCCTTTGAAAGCAAGGTATTTTCACATTACAACTGCTGTTGGGGGTCACTTTTAAAGCAAAGCAGCCTACTTATACATTGCAGTTGCTATTGGGCCCCATTTGAAAGCAAGGTAGGCTACTTTGCACATTACAGCTGCAAAGGTGGAGCCCGAGGCAAGTGCCTCGCTTGCCACCACTTAAACACACCACTGTATATAAGCCTGACAATGATCTTATATGAGGATACGAAACCGATTGAGCCAGTTCTGCTTCATCCGATATGCGTACTTTCTCACCTGATGTTCGCAAGTAAACACTGTAATCTAAAGTTATCTGTATATTATTCAACACACTGAAGTTGCTGATGAGTTTATCGCTTCAAAAAACACAGATATAACGCGATTTTTCATAATAACCTAGACACACAGGTCGACTAAGAAAACAGATCTGGGTGGAAAAAAACCTCAGGGGGAGCCCTGGTCACATGCGGCAAAACGCCTACTCCCATAACTTGAAGTGAACATTTGAAGATTTACTGCCGTGTTATTGTTACGCAATAACGACCAAGAGTACAACAATCCGCTAGCAAGTTTCGCAACCTGCCTCTTCTAGCAAAGGAGCGAACTGCGCACTTGCGCTAAGCGTGTCGGGGGCCTCGCGGTCACGACTTTGCCCTGATGGGCCTCGCATTCATTTATCTGACCCTGCCTACATGCCTAGTTGTATACGTCCAGAAGTCAGATTTCCACTTGATCAACGTATTTTGTGTAGTGATTGTTGTAAATAAAACGTAAGCTACTATGTCTAGCCCAGGCTGTATTCTCTTATTTTGTACTCCATAGCAACAAGATACCTTTGGTGCTTACGACCAAACACATTTGGACAGGCTGCTGTTCAGACAGCCAGATGGAGTTAATTGTGTAGTTAGACGTCTATTTCGGGGGTGTACCAAAACAGAGTAGTGCAGTCAGGGGCGTAACTAGAGGTTTGAGCCAGGTTAGCTGAATGGAGCTTAGCTGAAATGGAGCCCACTAGACAAAACTCAGAAAAAAGTTAAGAAATAATAGCGAACCTCTGGATGTCTACACGAGCTAAAAAAACGAAAACAACCAAAAAAACGCAAAAAATCAACAACCTAAAGAAAGCTAAATATCAAAATGCCAACCAGAGGGGGCTCAGTTTCCATATTTAGCTTGCCAGGGGGGGGGCGGCTCGCCCTCTTGCCTCCCTGTCAGTTACGCCACTGAGTGCAGTCAGTGGGTTATGGATGCTAACCGTTGCGTCCACGTAGGCCTTAGTCTATATTTGTTAACATTTATAGGCAATTTGAGGTACAAAATATTATTAATCTAAACATGTGCCATGCACCCAGAGATCAACCGTCCAGACATCAGCAAGGTTTATGCATGCGTATTTCGGCAGTAAAAATCCCAATGCGCACGCTTTATAACCATATTTCACTTAAGCTCATGATAAAGTTTATCAATATGCGCTAATGAAAGAAAATGTTCATCGCGGCGCACATGCTTTGACCGGCCTTATGTTTGCTCCTTCGGTAATAATGTTTTGACAACTGAAAGATAGGATTGATTCTGCTTTCCTGAAATTTTTTTTACATTGGCATTTCATCACTACATCTCCAAATAATCGCCGCCAATTAAATGACAATGATTTACGACCCAATTTCTTGTGTCAAGCTGGTTTAAAAAATTTTGGTTGGAAACTACGAGTCTATTATGCGTAGCCTATTTGCGGGAAAATAGTTATAATTAATTTGCACAATCTGCAAATGCTGTTCATGTTGTGAATTAAAAATAAATTTTCAGAATGTCTAGCCCCCCCTGCACAAACATGAAGGTCCCCAATGGAAGACTTTCTGGCGACGGTTCTACCCAGGCCCGCAGACACGGGGGGCATTCGGAGGCAGTTACCCCAAAATCTTTTTGTGCCCCCCAAATTTTGTGGTGTTGAGAAAAAAATGTTTCAAACATATGATAAAAATTAAAGTCTTTCACCCTTAAAAATGCATTTCCCCCCCCAAACCTCAAAACCTCGCTGCGGGCCTGGTTCTGCCAAAATTGTGTCTGCAATTAGAATATTTTTTTGAAGTCCATTCGGCCTCGAGATGTAGCGTAACATAACTTCTTTTATAAATAACCGTTAGGGGGGGCCCTTGGAAGTATTTTTTGGGGGGTCAGAGTTGGGCTGATACGGCACTGGCCTCATCCTGGTTGTGCGGTTACTTCACATCTTGCATGCAACAACTCAAATATCCCATAATCTGGAGAAGAACACTAGTAGTTGCGATAATTAAGCCGGAATAGC
>JGI24158J21664_10006856_pt1 | contig 15055 bp, 8 predicted proteins | sample Ectturendosymbi3_FD_21664 | JGI IMG/M metagenome (IMG submission 21664) | reverse complement strand
ACGGACTGCACTAACGTCATCAGATTGATTCCAAAACCTCCCACTAGCAGGCAGAGGAAGGCTTCCTCCCACTAGCAGGCAGAGGAAGGCTTCCTCCCACTAGCAGGCAGAGGAAGGAGGCGCTCTGGTTTTCGCACGCACGAACTGTCGCCAAGTTCGAGGAAAAGCGTGTGACTCTTGTCAAGTCATTGAAAGAAAAGGTTTGTCTTTGAAGATGAGCTTGTCCCCTGTGCCTAACTGCGTTGACTCGTTCATGGTTAGTTCAACTTACAATGGACACCTTGTTTGAGAAATTTCTTATGTCAAAGTCATTTCTTAAATCTGAATCCTGGTGTTTCCGCCATTCACAAACATTGTGACCAATACTACCTATGACAAGGCTTGAGTGGCTCAGCATTCGATGTGACAACTCCCTAACGGGGAGTTTTCCTGCCATGAAAATCATCAAAGATTCATAAAAAATTCTGCAGTTGTCAACATAAATCACTTTGCCCTTCGCAATCGTAACAAGCCTTTTTTTCATTAAATGGTGGAACTCGATTTCGTTAATTACCAGCTAATCAGGTCAACACCTTTTCCCAGGCTACAACTGCACTTAGTCCCGTCGCTACGGGGACTTAGCCCCCCCAAATTGAAATATGAAACAATGTTAAGTGAGTAGAGTTTGTCAAATTTTAAAATGTCAATCCGCGCTGCTCAAACGCAAAGCCCCCAATTGAAGACATTTGGCGACGGTCCTGACTACACTTCTAACCAAAAGGTTTACAATTGAGATTTCAAATCAACTTATTTCAGTTCAATTTGAAGACAACCTCTTTCAGCCGCAATGTGGCGTAACGCAGCGCTGTCTGCGGAAAGCTGAAACGTATGTCACGACTTTTCTTAAAAGAATCAGGTCGCATCGCAGTCCAGTTCCTGAAAGGCCCGTTCCTTGAACGACATGGACAAAAACTTTGGCAGTACGTATTTCCGTTTTAATCCAAGAAAATCGACGAAGAAGAAGAACTGAAATGAACACAAAAAACAACTGCTCCGAAAAGCGCGCGACGGCTGCGAGCAACAAGCACAGTGTGCAGCGAAAAGAAAACAATGAAGCGTCCGTCACGTAACACAAGAGGCCCAGTTGCTGGTAACGACAGTGGTCCAATCCAATCGCAACACATTCCCGGCAAAATCGCGCGTCAATCCCGCAACAATCGCTAAGCGCGGCGGTGGATCCAAGTGGGCACATTTGGGGGCGTTTGTGAAAGCAACATCCAGCGAAAAATGAAGTTACTATTATGATGCCAGCGACACAGAGGTTGAGGCCATTCCATGGAACATATGCTACAGTTTCGCTAAACCGTATAATCCCTGCTGTTTCCAGAAATTCAGGCAACAGGGGGAGTTCAGCTGTAAGGGGGGATTCCTCCCGTGAGGGAGTCGTCGTGCGTGAGAGGACCATGCCCAGCCTGAATCCACACGAGTTACATGATGAGAAGTTTTCGTTCAAGGTCCATCATCTGTTCCAATAATTTTGGCCCGGAAAAGAACAAAGAAATGAACACAAGGTTCCGGCCATAATCAGCCAGCACGGTGAGGTTGAAGGAAAAAGAAGGGTAAACAATACACCTCTGTGATGTAACAGTGCAATATGATTGATTGGCAGTGCGATACCAAATAACAGCGTCAGCGCCGGCAATGCGTGCGATTGGTTGAATCGAGGCAGGTCTTGTGTTCATGGTTTAGCGTTGGGGGTGAACCTGAAGCTGAGTCCTGGGGCAACGCAACGTATAAACAGTCGACTACAGGGACCGAGGTCCGTAGCACGCTTTCGGGCCGGGCCAGTCGCTGTTCCCGGAAGTTTCTCGCCAACGCACCGGCTTCCGCTGCGCAACATCTCGCGTCGTTGGTGTGCTGCGCTGGTGCGAGTTCGTCTGCAGGGAGCACGACAAAGTTACCCCGGCTGCAGCTGTGTTCGCCGCACACAACGGATACTGGCCGGTTGACTTCCGCGTCAGCAGGGCCCGCGGTGGCCCCGCAAGACGCGGCCTTGCGCTTTCGCGAGCAGTGGAACCACACGAAGGCCAAAATGGCGATGAAGAGCACCACAGCCACGCCCAAGAATGAAAAGGTTACCGCCTGGACCACGGACACAGAGGCCTGCTCAGACGATTCGTCGCCGTTGTGCTTCTCCACAAGCCTTTCGACGAAAAGGTTCGGGTCTCCCCCTACCTCGACCTGGTGGACAATGTGAGTCACTTTTACTTTGCTCACATAGCCTTGATCTGCAGGGGACTTTTCCGGAGGGTGAATGAGTTCGGAATTGGACGAAACTGAAATCGCTCCGGTCTTTATCCCGTCGATGATTTCATCGCTTCCAGGGGCAACCACCGGTCCATCAGGTGCCAAAGTTGTAGCAGAGGTGGTCACGGGCCGCGATGAACCGGCTGACGTGGTCGTTGCCGAGGGAACAGGAATCACAGGAGGAACGGGAAGCCGACGCACTCTTCGGTCACAGCGCGAACCCTCGAACCCCTCTCGGCAAATGCAGCTGTACGATCCGACGCGATTGACGCATCTCCCGCCGTTGTCGCAAGCCCGCGCGCCGAGCTCGGCGCACTCGTCGCGATCCTGGGTACAGTACTTGCCGAAGTAACCGCTGGTGCATTCGCATCTGAAGTCGCCGGGGGTGTTGTGGCATCGGCCGCCGTTGGCGCAGGGCCGGGCCGCGCACATCTCAACGAAGTGCTGGCAGTGCGCACCGCTGTAGCCCGCCGGGCAAGAACATCTGTCAAAATAAACGTCGGTTGTTGAAGCGAAAGCCTTAGCATATTTGCAGCTTATTGTTAAGGTGCCACGGTACATCATAGTAGTGCAAACCAGTTTATGTCTGCCGCGATCAGCCTTAAAAATCGTTATGGGAAACTGCAAGCAACGTCACAAGGCAAGTCACCCCGGAGGTTTTGCTGCTGTGTTGACGTTACGCGTGANTAGCAGCGTATCACGTGACTACGTCTCTTCAAATGAGCCAAACGCGACGCAAAACTCACTTCTCGCATCCGATGAACTGATTCCCGAAAACGCACGTTCCTCCATTTCTGCACCCAAGGTCCAAGTTTATGGTGGTGGTGCTTGCGGGCAGAGTCGTGGTGCGACGAAAATCAATTTCGCAGTTTTTTCCGCCGAAATTGAGCGCGCAAACGCAAACGTAACTTCCGCGGGAATCCCCGACGCATGTTGCTCCATTCTTGCACGGCTGGTGACGTTCGCATATTTCCAAGTCTGAGAAAGTTTAGAAAATGCTTAAGAAATGGACTTAAGTATATCTGTGTCACACAAAAGCCTGCCACAACATCGCTTGCTCACACTTTCTGACCCAGTCAACTGAGAATGGGATAAAGAAAGGGAAACTGCTGAAGCATTAAACCATGAACAAAAGATTAAAATACTGTTTCTCGTTTCAGCGTTTTAGAAACGCATTTGAGCCTTATCGTCAGTTTAGAGACTTGGGGATTTTTTTCAAAGCTTTTCAGCGCGAAATTTGCACGTGGTACATACTCGAATTTTTTCCAGGACGTTTTGCTGAAACATCAGGCTTTGCCTTGAAACAATTTACGTATCAGTGTTTGATACAACGCGGATTTAAATAAGTACCATTTTTAATTGCCGGCATTGTGACGGAACAAATTTTAAGTGACGATACAATCAAAGCTGCAGCGGAAGTAGTATTAATTGTACTACAGCTGATGTTTGTTGACAAATCGGAATTATTAACCAGGTTACTTTGTTGCTAACCGTGCACAGCTACGCGATACATCCACAAGCACCTGGATACCAGGCGTTTAATCGGTAACTTACCAAGATCGCAATGTCTTCCGCCCCAGCCTTTCTGGCAGTTGCACTGCCAGGGCTGGTCACAGGTCCCATGTACACATCCTCTCGCCAAAGTGCACTGATTGCATTCTTCGCCTTCCCAGCCTTTGAAACATCTGAAGAAACAAACGTCGTCGTTAACTGAGGTGCAAGAACTGGTTGCTGTATGTGAGTGAAATCCTGACCGAACATCAGCTTAACCATTTGTACGAGGGCGCTGCGCCATGGGAACCAATGGAAAAAACTCCAAACGAAACAGAAGTTTTCAAAAGAAAGCAAAGTCGGCAGGCTGTAACAATTTCAGCATTAAACTACCTCACATGGCAAGGTTTTTATTTGTATGAAACGGAGCTTAATCCCTTCTATCGTGCACCAATTCCTAGACAACGGGTACAGTAGTTCCGAAACAGTGGCACGTCCACAACGATCACATTCCGCGAGCTTTTTATTGCAAGCTAGTTTCTTTAGAATTTACAAACGTGACTGTTTGAATAGTTGTTATTAAACTGTTTTGAATGTGACAGAAACACTGACTTAATTGCGAGTATCCATGAACAACGCATTCAAGAACAAACGCAACGTGTAATTCCACCGCTGCACTATAACTTTCCATGAAATTCCAGTTCCTCAAAACAGCCATAGTTGGACGGACTGGAACAGGGGTCTCCAAACTACGGCTCACAGGCCAATTCGGCCCGCGAAGGCATTTGTCAATGAATAAAAATATATTTACGAAAAATTTGTTGATTTGGTAGAATTTAACGTATCCCGAAACAACTATTACGTAAGATGTCCGGCCCTCGAACTGTTGTAGTAGCTTCTGTGACCCTCGGACAAAAACGTTTTGAGACCCCTAGATTAGAACAGCGGTGAATTTTCCACCATACGATCAATCAAATACATTTAATCGATTGCAGTTCCTACCTGCATTTCCCTTCAGGTGTGCAAAAACCGCCGTGCAGGTCACATCGCTCGGTGCAGCCAACATCGCGTTTTTCTGCGAAAACAAAGAGATTTACAGACTTTATCGAAAAGACGTCCAAGAAGAAAGAAAGCATGCGTGCAAGCCGGAAGGAACTGAATTCTTTCGAGTTCGACACAAAACAGCCAAACGTCGGCTTCGTCATCGAACAGCTGCTGGATACGTCCCTCGGCACCGTGAAAATAATGCTCGCCCGGCGCGCGTTACAGCAACGGAGCAAAAATCCAATCAGAAACGACGATCAGTGACTTAATGCGAAAAGTGCGATCAAGTAGCCGAAGAACTGTAATGGGCGTATTGGGTGAAAGGGACCGGATCGCTGCGAGGTCGGCCGTAGGAAAACAATTTGGAAGTGATTTTCGGCGTTGGACCAGGCGAGAAATGCGTATCGAATCGATTGGGATCCAATTAAAAGGTTTTTCGCTCGAGCCAGCCTCGCTTTGCTGGCAGGGGTGGCGGAGCACATATGTTCGTGAATCTGTTACGACGCGCGTCCCTATCGTTGCCACTGCTGTCGCTGAAGCGATAGCAATTCCCTAATGGATCGACGCGTGCGGCAATTATACTGTAACCAAACATTGGGTGAGGGCAGCTCCGCACCTGCTGCTAGCAGCACGCCGCGCGATCACGCCAAGTCTCGCAAGGGAATGGACACATTTGTCGCGTGGCTGGCAACTGGTAAACGCGCTCCTGCGGAACTTCAAAGCCGGGCAATAAAACGCACTTGGTAAACAATAAACCTTTAGGCGGTCGAAAGTTTGACCCTCCCACCCACTCACGCCGAATGCCTTCCATCCAGCAGCAACGCGTTTAAACGACGCTGCGCAATGCAGGCGTGGATGGACACCAGAGTCGTAAGAAAGGTTCAGTCAATGCGTGATGAGCCAAGTCGCATTCCCTGAGATTTCAAGGACAAGCTCTGAAGAGTCATGAGATATTACGTTCGCCAGGCGCGCGCCCACTTGTCTTGGCCGACGGGCGCCGCGCGTTCGGCCACAAGAGCGACCGGGAATCGAATCGGCACTCGAGCGTCCCTCAGCTGCGGCTGAGATGCTTCGCGGTTTAATATCGGCGCCTTGCCGGAATACCTTTAACCGGTGCTTCGCTTGCGATTCGCACCAAGCGAGCCGCTGGTCGTTTAGTGCCCTGTTAAGCAACGGATCACGCAATGCGAGAAATACTCTCACAGGTTCGCTTGCCCGTACCTCGCCCCCCGGGCGTTGATCACAATCTTCGCTCGAAGTTCTCACCAGTTCGGTCACGATTTATATAAACTACAGGTCGAGTGGCAACCAAACCCCATCGTGAGAAAGGGTCGCCGCAAGAAGAGCGGTCGGGTCGCCGTTCTCGCGTTACAGCCATTGATGGTCGTTGTAAAGATACAAATTAAAGCTTGCTTGTTCGCAACAAACAAAATCATTTTCTTTCAATCAAGATTCACGCGCGCGAAAGATGTGTCGTCTTTTCAGCGACGAGTTATCAACAATGTGCTTAACTCGTACGGCCCGGTCACGCCGAACGCTTTTCAGTACAACAAACGTAGCACGAAGCAAAAGGTGGTGTCAAATATTGATCTAGTCTCAGTTACACTCCGCTGCGCAACGATGGGGACAAAAGGTGCGGACTTGAAACGCAATGACCCCCGGAGCAGGGTGCGCTCGCACAAGCAACTTCTCCATAAAACCTGACCCGAGTAAGATTATCGTGTTTACGTTTCAAGAGCAAAACTCACCGGCAGATTTTCCCACGACGCTGCCCAACACCAAAACCATCATGACCAGTACGGTTGAACGGTGGTGCCCGGCCGCCATCTTTTGACTAGATTGCTGCGAACTTAAGTGCAACTTGTCTGGCTTGAAATAGCAGTTCCAGTGACGACACTATCGGTCTGACTCGTTGCTTGAGGGTGCAGTCGCTAATGAACGGTTGCTGGGTTGCAGGCTTTAGTCAGCGTCTCCAGAACAGGTTTTCAGTAACAGGACACCGACAACGCACGCCTCACGATAAACAACACAACAGAACCAGCTACACGTGCGCTTCACGTCTGTAACAATAGAAACGGGTTGGAGGTTTCTCACACTAATGATATCTTTTTCGNCAACGTGAAAAAGCAAAAGTAAACGTCACGCTAGACGTATAATAAAGCTTCGAAGCTGAACTCTCCAACTGCACTGGAGAAACTTCACTATTGCTATGGAACTCTCGAGCTCATTTCTTACTTGCTATGACTTCAGTCACCAATTTGACGTCGTTACATTGCGAAAAGGTGCTCAGGTCAATCTGCAATAACTGAGTCGCTGGGAATAATTATACTATGCGGAGTAAAAGCAGTACGATGCAGCGGCCGAGATGTGAGCGAGCTGCTGCACGCGCTGCAAATGACTGCAGCCTCATCGACGCAGCAATTCGCTCAAGTTACCAACAATACACTTGGCGCTACAGTCGCGAACACAACTGGAACAGACGCTTGCTTATCTGCTGTTCTATCGAAACACTTCAGTTTCACCGATGCAGCTGAACTTGAACCAGTTTCTGAACTTTAGCCAGCATGGAAACCGGATCGCCCGTATTGCACAATGCACTGGTGGCCGCCTTGTCGAGGCGAAGATAATTCCCTGACTAAGCTTTCGTCTCAAGAGCGCCTAAGGCTCCGCTCTCACGACGGAAGACCGTGGGAAAGTTCACCTCACAAGCGATAAGGAAGGTTTACGTTCCTGGACACGACTGGGCACGAACGGGTTGTTACACATGTACGGCAAGATTGCTACCATTAGACACGGAGCCAATCACGCGAACTTAAAGGATACCGCGCCACAATTTCACACGGGGCAACACAGAAGTGGAAACGATAAAAGTTTCCCGCAAACGCCGGAATTTTCTTTGAAGAGAAAGAGCTCAAAAACCAGTCTCGTCAACCAATTAACAGCAGTAAAAAATGACGCTATGGGGGCATGAGTGCCTGGCCAAGGCCCGCCCATCACAAACCCATTATAAAGAAGTGCTTTGTGCAGATAAAAATCCGAAATAGTAAAGACTCAACTTGCTGCAACACATTTTGCCTTACGTCAGATTAATTAATCAGTATATTAGATCAATTAAGCATAAATATAAATCAAATTATTCTCTAAAACAACCCCTTTAAGATTTTCTAATGCTTGATAAAACTTGCAACGTTGCATAAGGAAAAAAAAAACAGAAGTAATTTTGAAGTTGACTTTTTCAATCGTCATTCGTAATAGAGCAATGTGGAATCAACTGCAGTTATAAACATCTTACCCTATCACTAACTGCAAGTCCTTCCCCTGCGGCTCAAACATTCGTGCATAACTCTTCTGTTCTGTCTAAACCCCGGACTGAGTTTCCTTTTATGACACACGTTGGCTGCCACACTACCGACACTTTACTGGACACCTGCCGGTCAGCACTGAAATCGGCCAGACTCATTGCGTCGATTAAATACAGGCTCGCGTGGCCGCCTGACAAACCGACTCGCTGCAGATGAGCCGACGAAAAAGGCAAACTGCAAAACAAAAGCTAAAAAAACACGACAGTTGGGCGGCGAGCTGACGGCCTGTGGTAAGACCACTACAACAAAACAAACCGCGCGCCAAACGGCTTGTAAATGATTGTACAACAGTTACTACCAGCCAACAACAGTTGGAAGGTGAAAAAGGCGTGACGTTTGCCTGGTGCAGGCAGCAGGCTTCTGCTTCGCGAAGTACAGTATTTGTGCGAGTCACCGCGGCCGTAAACCTAACGATATGTGACACACCCAGCATGTCAGCATTGTCGACCACCAAGCAGACTGCAGAAAAGTTTTTATCAAAGCTTTTGCGATGTCAGGCGCAGTATGTTACAGACGGCTGCCTAGGGTGCAGAGCCATTCCGGACGGCAGAACCGCAGCCAGAGTACAATCTAGTCTGTGGCATTAACTGTGTCATGCGATCGCAACGGAAATGTAAAACACAAACGAGCCCGTCGACAAACGTTCTGTATTGCTGGAAAAGCCCACGCAAACATGTTTCACTGACACTAGCGCAACGGCAACCAATGACAAACCCTTGCTGCCATGCATCTGAATGCCGATAGGCTACGCCTACCCTTACTACCAACTCGTTCTTTCGTAACTACCCACTCTTTATCGCCTAACCTTCTGTACGGAACTTCGATTGTACTTGCGTCAGGTACTGATCTAGCTTGTCCATCGTGTCGTCATGACTCATGGAATGCTAGCAGTCTGGGCAAGCAAAACGCGTGCGTCGGATTTGCTTCTGAAAGCGCAAAGTCTTTGCGTGGCTTGCGAATGCACCGCTTCGCTTCCCCGGAATCAATTTATTTTGCCGGGCAACATGCTGCACGCGCTTTACAACCGCTTTCGGGAAGCGCTGGTCCTGTCCACAATTGTAAAACCAGTCGTATTGGGCAAATAATGTCTGTAGCTGGCCGCAAGCTTAATTAATTGCAAGTGCTGCCTGGCTTTGCCGAAGCGGCAATAAAAGATCGTTGGCGGTGTAGTGAAGCATTTGCCGTCTTGCCGCGAAATCTGTGACCTACTTGTTTGCTGTCTTTGACTATTGATGCTTATCAGCAAAATCAAAGTCCTAAGTCTGACACGGCAAGCCTGTATGCAAGTCCGTCGTGGACTGCGATCTTCACAAACGACAGCTTATAGAAAAGTTCAAATTTCACCAACGACTTTTTTGCAAAAACAACCTTTTTGACACTATCAACGACACATCTGTCGATCTTTGCTCAAATTTCAGTGGAAACAGCCGTTTTCCTCCTTTCTCTTCCGGCCACTCTTCACGTCTGCTGCTGATACCGCGTTTTGTGAGTGTTGCAACCTGCAATTGGTCAGAGCGCGAGTGACCTGCAGAAAACGCCAACTAACAGAAAACAGTAAACCACAGTTTTGTAGGATTCGATCACTTTTAGTGGAAATAAAAAAGGCGTTGGAACATTTTTGGTTGTTTTCCCAATGTTTCATGTGCAACCAAGCCGGTTTACGTCGCTTCACACAAAAACTTTTAAGATTCTTTGTCTTTTTCGGATTTTCGAACCACGCAACGAATTTCAAATGAAACAAGAACAACTTCCGGGGTTGAAGACCCTTTTCCAGCATGTATAAAATCAACAGTGTATTTATAACATTATAGCGTCTTTACATTTGACAAGAGTGAAGCTTCAAATGAAGGGGCAGACCCATGATTTGAGGGAGAATTCGACGTAAAATAAGAGCTTGACAAGGAACGTCTATTTTCTGTTTAACGGCTTTTGCAACATTTATATCATGTTGCGAGTGACATATCTGCTGCTATTTTGGGAACAGAGCCTGATTTAGGGGAGGACAAAGTGGGAACCTGCCCAGCGGCCTCCGCAAAATGGGTCCTCCGCAGTCATGAGCCGTGAATACATATTTACAGCTAACTTCTTGACCTTGAATAATATTTCCTTGAGGAACTGAGCGGCTCCACACAAAGGCTGCCCTGTGGCTCCCACATGTCTAAATCTGGCTCTGATTGGTAAGTATTCCTTCTTTTTAATAGCCATCAAAACAAACTAAAGTCATCAAAAGAGGCGTTGCGATCACCTCGTAACCCTTTCATGTCGGGAGGAGTTTCACATAGTTGGGTAGAGATGTTGCTGTAAGCCTGGCGTGAAAAAAGTTGTCCTATACCACTGTATTTCAGTCCTTTGTCTGACTTTTTAAAATTTAGATCTATAGTTTCACTAAAAGTTCAATTTACGTTTGGGTTAATTGCAGATGTAGCGGTAGGATCAAAATTATTTTGGAGAGCAAAGAAATTTTCTTAATTTTTTGAGTAATTTCGTTGGAATTTAGAAATTTTTGAAACTGATTGGAATTCTTTTCCAAGTTTCATGGACGTTTTATGCTGACTTCATCAAAGTTTTCCCGATTTGCACGTATTTTGGCTTAACCCTCGCCGAAATGCTGCCGGTCTTGCACAGACTGTTGCGACTAATGCCTTTTCCAGTGCTCGTCAGCCTAATACTATGTCAGCTGCAGTTACACGGCTGAGCGTAGCTAATAAACAGTGGTGACTTCAGTGCTGGGAAAACATTGTTGAAGCCGACGATTCACGTAGTTTTGCGCTTTAGCCGTCGCAGGATTCGAACCACGTGTCAAAGGAGGATCTTGTGGCGATAGAAACAAGTGCAGTTCAAAGGCTTACATCTTTAAGACCCTGTGCGTTCTTCGATGTCAATATGCAGGAAGATGCCCGTTTTTTAATATGTCGGGAATATCTGCAGTGGATCGCAATGCCGTGCTGTGGATTATCCTTCGCCGACGACCACTAATCATATCTAAGCCCTTGCATTGCATATTGAAGCCAGAGCAGATGAGGAACGAAAAGTAGGTTTCGATAGACGCGCGGACAGGAAAGGTCATTGGTAACTTCCATGGCTCAGTGGCAACGGCGTAATGGAGTAACTTAGCGCGCAACACGGTCACGGAGATGGCAGTTACCAGTGTTTCCCAAAAGCGGTCTAAGCCGGGAAGTTTTGCTTTAATGCCACCGTTTTACCGGTAACTGTTGCATTTTATTTTCAAGCGTGGAGTCAGTAGACGCCAAAGTTCGTCCATAACATTAAACTTTACAAAGTTGCTTTGTTTAAGTGCGAGTGGAAAAGCCACTACAGCGCGAAACATGCGCTGTGAATTCATTTTAGACCTCGCGCCCCGACCCAACAAACTCGCGTTTCGAAAATGTGATACAGAAATTGGTATCATTTGAATTCTTGACCAGCAGGCACCTTTCCAGGGGGAAAACTGTCAGCCACCCCAAATATTTGTGAAAGGTCATGTTTTGTTGCTGAAGAAGATGGCATAATTGCAAGCGGAAAAGATCTTTATTTGGCAAAACATTGCATTAGAGCAAGCGTTTTCGGGATTTATCACTTTCAGCTAAAGTGCGAAAATTGATTACTAACTGAGTTGTGGGAAAGTATACAATTTTACGTCAGAGCACAAGGGATAGAAAATTAATCCCTGCCATGATTAACAGGTAAAGACATTCACTTCTCTTTCATTTGATTCTGGCTCAGCTTTTGTGTTTCTTGGTAAGCTTTCAAAAACTATGAGATGGGCCACGACCAGGTTCCTTTCAAATGGGCAAGTGCAAACTAGTTAAGTGATCAAATATGGGCCCGATTTGCAAAGAACCGTCCACAATATACAGCGTATGTTAGAACCAGATTGCAAGAAGCATTACGTGCGCAAGTGTAGTGCGCTTGCTTGGTGAGTGATTTTGGCTTTAACCGCTCAAACTGGTCCAAACCCTAAGAAAATAATTCATCTCTGTTCATGTTCAGCAGTTAGCATTTTTTTCCTAAGTTCACTGTCTATGGAAAGACGTCCTTTCTCAGCACAGAATCAGACACTAAGATCTTACAAAGTATATATTTCGCCTACAAAGCAGGCATCATCAGCTCTTATTCAAATAGAACCTTTTTCCTAAGTTGGTGTTTTGCAAACTTCTTCCGTGCCCTGGTGCAAATTCGGAGTGACGTAAATCAGCGTCCAAAGTTTCAATCGCGAATCTCGGTTGGCCTTGTGCTGTCAATCAGCCTTGTCTGCTTTTAATCAACTGTTTCAAAGAAAGCAGTTCCAGAAACCACCAAGGTGCTATAAACTTTCGCAATCGCTACTACAGCAGCACACATGCAGACCTTGGAATGCCACGGCTTGTCCGAGGTCAGCGCTGTTTTGGCAGCTATTACACGCAGCTGCGACACAGTGAAACAATGCGACGTTTGTTTAATGTCGTACCTGGTTTGCGCAGATGATGAAGCTGACACAGTTCTTCTCACCTCCTATTGAAAAACAACTCTTGCGTCTGATTACGCGACATAATTAAGAAGCTCACAAAAACAACAGGAAGTCCGTGCAACGGATGCCGAACACTGTCGGTTGCTTTGCCTGTTTTGATCACTTTATTTTACTGCAACAAAATGTTTTCGAAGCAGATGGTTTTGCTTGCTTGTCACATCGCTTTTCTCACTGAAATCTTTGTAAGTTGAGAAACTAGGTCCACTGTTTTTGTAAGGTTTTGTAAGTTGAAAAACTAGGTCCACTGTTAACGGTTGTGGTGCAGCAAAATCCCACTAAAGCTTAATGTTGTGTTCTGCGGAGCTGCAGTTTGTATTTAAAAGCAACTTATCTTAGTTTGCAATTAAAGGTTTGAAATGTTTGTGAATGTCTTTAGATGATGTGTGAATACCTGAACACCTTTCTGAAAAAAGCTGTAGCAAAACAAACATTACTTTGGAATTTTTTACCACGAGGAAGCAACGCGATTACATCAAACAACTACGTTTGATGATAAATAGTTAGTCAAATTACAAACTCTGGATCTTATGGACTGCTGCGGTCGATGAACTTCAAACTCTTTTATATTGATAGAAGCGTAATCGCTGCTCTGTAACCTGCGACTGTTTTCACCCAAAAAACATCGGAGATATTCTGCTAATGAAAAGTTTTCGAACAGCATTGACTTCCACATTAAAATAAGAAATCGCTCTGAAGAGGCCTCATCCAAGTCTAATGCACTATTTAAGCTTCCTCGCTGATGAATGTAGTGTGGATGTGAAAATACCAAAGGATTGCGGCAGTGAAAAGGTTTGGTATGAGCCCTCTCTAAAAATATAGCCAATAATAATGTGGTTGAAATAATGATTATCTCCCAATTCATGCCGGGAAAAGGTTAAAAGTTTTGACAATGCGACGTCCACATCAAAATACACAGCATTTTGGCCGATTCATCGATCAAAAGAGCTGCTTGAGCAAATGAAAGGGCGCCTTTGTACAAGAATGCTTTATTCGTTTTCCTACGTGACGCTTCACTATTTTTGCGTTTTTTTGTTTGATTTGGGCTGAAATATCAGCGAACCTGGTAGAGCAAGTAACTGACAACGTTCATCAGGCTTCGGGTGGCAATTTGGATGAAAGTATGCGCGAATTTGTTTCAGCACGACGCCAAAAAGCGCAAATACATCATTATATCCAGGAAAACGTTGAGAGGATTACGTGCTCGCGCAAAACGCTGGTGCGCTGTAAAATACTTTCTGCATAGGCAAAGGGCCTCACTGGTTAGTTCCAACTTCGATGTTTAACTCAAGAATGCGAGAAAAACTAGCTCGAAAATGTTCTATTGGCTTTTAACTCTTTCAACAGTTAAATCATCTTCTGTTTGTAAACATTATTTTTTTGTGAGATTTTAACAAATACGCGCGTGTTTTGTTCCACGCATGCTGTTCGCCGGAAAGGTAAGGTGCAAGAGTCTGTAGCGTTTCCTTGCGCTTGATCTTGTGGTGTATTTTTAACAAAAGAAGTGAGGCAAAGAGACACGCCGATCACTTCCAGCAAACATGAAGATCAACGTTGTTGTAACTACAAACTACAAGCAAAAACCCTTGATGGTGTCGTTCCATGACAAAAGCTGTATGCTGGAATCAAGCGAACCCCAAACGGTGCAAGAATATTTCATTGCACTAACAGCAGGTGCGCAAAAACACATGGCTGGGTGTCGCCGCCAAACAAGGTGTGCAAGCTCATTGTTTCATAACCATGGGCGTCGGAAGGAAGGGTGCAGGGGGGGCTTGGCCCCCCTGGATTTTAAAAATTTCAGCAAAAAAAGGTTGTTTTCTTAATTTCGAGTGGGAAAAAAAAAATTTCACCACTTTTGTCCTCCCCCTGAAAAAATTTTGGAAAAATCCCCTAGTGGCCCCTCCCTGGGAAAAATCTTTCCGACGCCCACGTTCATAACTACTGCAGCTTTAGGAATTTTTGTATAACTTTGTAGATAGTTTCACAGGTTAGGTAAGAGCTTAGGCGCAATGTTATGACTGCCACTGAAACACTGTTTCCTCCCAATCAGTGGCATTTCATATTAAAATGCTTAGGGAACCATACCATGTCTGTTTTTAAAGTTAAAAAACTATGAGTTACATAGTAAACACACTTTGGCGTCCACACTCGTATGCCACCGTTGTGTTCACATTTATTGGTTTATGTTTGGATTGTGGATCAACTTGATTGCTTTGACGATTCATCAGAGAAATTCCATAGAGGTCTAATTTTTTCAATTGTGTTGCCTTAGAGCAGGGGTCTCCAAACTTTTTTGTTCGAGGGCCACATAAGCTGTTACTCAACAGTCCGAGGGCCACATAAGCTGTTACTCAACAGTCCGAGGGCC
>JGI24158J21664_10006853_pt1 | contig 15057 bp, 7 predicted proteins | sample Ectturendosymbi3_FD_21664 | JGI IMG/M metagenome (IMG submission 21664) | reverse complement strand
AAAAGAATATAATAGAGTTGTGTTCTTGTATCGCTTCTGAATCATGAAAATTTTTCAAACGAGTAGTTTATTTGAAACAAATAAATTTCATCACGGGGGGCACCCTTTCAGCGGGGGGCCCGGGGCAATTGCCCCTGTTGCCACCCCCTTAATCCGGCCCTGCCTGTGTATCTGGGTGGTGTAGGCCAGGGCATCCAATGCTGTGATTAAACCGCTGTTCTAATAGCAGAAACATAGTTACNCAAATCGATNATACAGTACAGTATACCTATAGCCCACACTTGCCCTCTGTTCCACAACCTTACATCTGCCTACAGTACATAGTGTTCATGATTTAGACTAGCTTGTTAATTGCATGGATTGTGTGAGACTAATGCAATTTCTTTCTTTGAGGAGCCTGGTAGTCACTTTTTTGAGAGAATAAAAATCACAACGACAATGCTAGCAATTCAATGAAAAATAATTGTTTTTAGTATGCAAGCACACCGAGTTAAGGAAAAACTTTAGTGGACCTAAAATTCAGATGTCGTAATAGATGTCAAAGAGAAGTCCTTACAATGCTTTAAAAAACCTTACTGTAATTTTTTAATTCCAAATGTAATTTAGCCCAACAATACGACTTGTAGTTGAAAATCATAGTTTTATAACTTGATATATTACCTTGCAAGTTTTTCTCTGCGTAGCACGATGTATGAAAACTATTTTCTATTTTTTAAAGATACTGTACAAACAATGTCACTGTGCAATTTTGATTGATTAAATAGCTAAAGTGTGAAATCTTGCAAATTTTCAAACGAACAATACTCGTTATTTTTCTGGTTGTTGACTATAAACTTGCCACAAATGCTGATATCTTCAGAAACAACTTAAACTTTAAACTTTGTCTCTCCGAACTTTTGAAATGCTTCTTGGAAGACCCGTTTGTGGTCTCGTTATACTTTGAGTACTTTAAAGTGTTAAGCTGTAAGAAACTCTGCAAACCCTTCTAATCATGTTTATAACTTTGAGGGTATTGTCAAACTGCCAAGGACTTTTTATAAATTCCTAATTTCCGTTGCTGCTTATTATTTTCCCAATTTACTGAATACTTTTCCTATTTTCAGATGACATCTTTGTTTACGCGAAAGTCTCTGAAAAAGTGCACGCGAAGTGCACACATCTCCAACACAGGTAAGTAGTTTATTGAATTTATACCAGGCAGTATTCTGCATGGACATTTTCAAATGTGATTTTGCTTGGTTGTAGCAAATATGATAATTTTCCAGCACGTTTGTTCGGCAATACAGGGTCTCTCCAGACTAAAATCCGTAGTCTTGTTGTAACTCCCGCAAGGCTGTGAATCCGACGGGGTCAGTGTCTTCGAATGTAAATCGGGACTGGAGCGAAATTTTGTGAATCGAAGATCACGAGTACCTAATGCCAGACGTTTGGAACTGCAGCGTTGTGTCAAAATCATTGTTCACCATCTTCCAAGCGCCTCCAATTGAGACACCCATTTGCACCCGCCGCACAGCAACTCATCAGTTTATTTGACAACAACAGCATACGTGCGGCGCACTGAGAGGATAACCAATAAAAACCCGCAGTGGGCGGACAACCCCAAAAGACTCCTCGTTTTCATCCCCGACACCGGCACCCACACCCCGGAGTGACCCTCCCAAGAAGAGCCTGGGTCCGGCTCAACCGCCTCCGCACCGGTGTCGGACGTTTCCGCTCCTGCTTGTACAAATGGGTTATGGGCTCATCTACGGCCTATGAGTGTGCCGCAGAACAAACCGTCGACCATGTTGTTCTCCAATGTCCAATCCATTGACCTCCTCATGAACTGCACGGCCTGACGGTGCTGGACGATGAGACTATCGAATGGCTGCTCAACATCTGCCCCGAGGTCAAGTGCGGCCAAACAGTGGTCAAAAGAACTGGCTCAATGGAAGAAGAAGATCTTTGTCGTTAGAAACTTTCAGGCTAAGCTTCTTTATGACACTTCAGCTTGTCAACAATGCTGCGCTGCTGGGTCTTTGTGTTGTAATTTTAAAGAGTGGGGATATTGCCGATTGTTTTTTCTGCTTGTCAACTATCTTCATTTTCCAGATGAGCTCAGAGCTGCGATTCATGACTTGAAATATGCGGAACAGCAACTGGACGTTGATTTGTATTTCAATGGTGTTTTCGTGCGAAATTCAGGCGTCAGAGAGTTGATCGGGACAGTTAATGAAAACCAGCATCGGGTAAGTAGTTCGTAAATTATTTGAAATTGCCATATCTATTTCTAAACGTTTTCTTAGCTTTGCGAAACACTCACATTTTAAGGTATATGCTTGCCTGCCTTATAATTATTATTTTTTTACTATAGTGTACTGCGTAAATAAACATCAGTCTTTGGGAGAGTAGAAAATATCAAGTAAAATGTGTATATACATGGCTTCATGTCATCGGTCATGCTTTTCGATAACACGAAAGGGGCACGGGTGCCACGACCCCCTGGATTTTTAATTTGATTTTCCTCTTACATTTTCAGCAAAAAAGGTTGTTATTTTAGTTGATAGAAAGATGTAATTTCACCACTTTTGGCGCCCACTGGTAAAAATGTTTTGGCCACATCTGAAAATATCCACTATTGTCCCCCACGGGAAAAAAACTTCCAGCGCCCACGGTGCACCGATGGCGACTTCAAAACAACAAAGGTTCGCAAGTTAAGTTACTACAAGAACTTTAGAAAGCGATAAACATGTCCGGAAAAGGAAACAAAGAGGTATTTAACAGAAAAACATTTGGGCAAATTTGAAATAAGAGTTACTTCTACCAAGAAGGTACTGTCAATTTCTTATTTCGTTTTGCAGATGTTGGCGTCATCTCGAGTACCGGTTAAAACATGTAGCGGGTTGCAACCTGTGCATGCCCGTGAATGGGGTCGCAGGTGGGCTTTCTCCCCCTTGGAAAAATGTGTTGGACATAGTTCAAAATTATTGGACATAGTTTAAAAAGTTTGGGCTCCTCTCAGAACACTCTTCGCCTCCCCTAGTGTCCCAAACTGGTTACGGGCGTGAGCCTTTGTTTGACATTCACCGTGAGAACGTTTATCACTAAATAAACAAAGTGTTAGTTTGTTTCAAAATTTCTCTTCACAAACGATTTACCGTTAACCAGTTCGTCGAGACGACATTTTCACCCAAGATTTTCGTTATTTGCTGTTTGGGGTATTCAGTCGTTACCCAGTCTTCCTGCAACAAACAAATGCCAGATTGCTTTGTTTTTTCATGACGCCGTATTGGTGTGTTAGTGAATTTTCACATCTTTTGGTACAAAATCAGTGGCGAAGTCAGCCAAAAATTTTTTTTGGGCGGAGTATTTTGTTTGAGATACCGCCTCTCAAAGCACAAAATGACTTAGACATTCTAAAAATTGGGGGGAATGGTCCCCTGGCTGCGCCTATGTACTAAATGCCGGCTAATCACACCGAAATGCAATTCATTCGACTAGGCTTTAACAGTCTTCGTTGTGAGCAGGGCCGGCGTTTAACTAGGCCGGGGCCCGATTGGAAACACTTTTGCGGGGCCCCTATTCAATAGCGTGTGCAGAAATTTTTAAGGAGGCATTAAGTCACAATAATAGAAATTGTTGATGTTAAAGAGCAAGGCTCGAGGTCTAGAGCACGTCCCCCAGTTGCACCTTTCCAGCGGATGCTTCAGCGGACAATGCCGTAACATCAAACAAATCCATAAGTTACTACATTCAAATATACCTTCAGAGGAGGTATTGGGTGTCCAGAGTTTAAAAGTTTGCAGTAATAGCACAAGATTCTATTTTCGATGCCGAACATATTATCCATGGACAATCTACCGCTCCACCATTTAGTATAGTACTCTTTTACAGTGGAACCTAAAAAACCGCGTCCCATCACTCTCGTTTAAGGAGAGAACTTCTTTTTTAATTGTAGCTGGTTCTTTTTTTGGCTAAATAATCCCTTACATTCCGACCAATGACAGCTGGCCATCTAAGAGAACCGCTTGTTAATCCAACGATTCCAACAGCTTTTGAATTTTAGTCCTCGCAAGCCTCATCAGGTGGACCAGCTTTCTTCTTTGTCAGACTCAACAATTTCGAAATGCCTTATCTCACTTACCGTACATAAAGTTGCGTCTTGACCGTATGGCATAACATCACCACGCTGTCTTCCCACGTTGTCACCATCTTCACTATGGCGTGGTTCTTCTAGAGCTTTTTGTGCATTTTTTGAGGTAGTCCTGTTAAAATACTTGTTCAACGTACTTTTCTCTTTTTCTGCTTTGGCCTTTTTTGTCCTAGCTTTAGCCCTCTTTTGACTGCCACTTAACATTTTCAGCCTATGCCTCTTGGTCTTTGATTCATGATATTTATGTGAGTTACAGAAAAAATGTATTTTTAAATAAATAGCCCAATATCGTTTGTTAAAACCAAAAATCAAAACACCAGTATAAAGCACGCCTATCACTATATACTTTACACTCGGAAGATGGTTACAGTGAAACACGCTTATTTAATAGAGCACCGATTAGAGCATAAACCGTTCATCAGAGCTGGTTTTGAATATCCCGGAGAAGGTTAGAAATTTATTTTCTCTGTTAACACTAAAGACATATATAAAGTAATGGCAGATTTCCCAGTAATTATAAACCTACCTTTCAAAAATTTTTCAGAACAGGCAAGTACTTCAGGAGCCTTCAAACCTTCCACAAAAGTCGTCCCACCTTTGCACCTTTTCAGTCATTTTGCAACTTCCAGTTTGTTAGGCTATATCTCAGAAACCATGACTCCAATCTGTGTGAGAATAAAACCTTAACTCTTGTTTCGGCAGTACTTCATAATGGGAATCTCACCACATGAACATCATGAGGCTTACTTCGATTCACTGTCACTTCTGTTACGTAGAAGGTGGCCCTAACACTTCCGTTCCTTTGCATATTCGCTAAAGTAATTTTCTATGACTGGTTAAGGAACGGTTATTTTTTGCACTTCTGTAATGGTCTTAAGTTTGCGTAATTAAAACTAGGTTTATTTCAAACGTTTATGCCGATCTCACATTGCCTCATCAGATCTCTACGACAGTGAAATTGAATAAGACTGACTAAGCCGTACCTATTCGCAGTTATGAACTAAAGGTAATCTTCAGCAGATAAGTACCAGTACTGTAACTAACGAAACAACAGTGACTATCGAAGCGTATCTTGCTGAAACTATTGAAAGTATTGAACTATTGAAACTTGACCTGTCAAATTATAAACGCTTGTAACTGAAGCAGAAAACAGTTGTAAAACTTTACTCTCTGTCGTAACTAGCTGCTATTGAAACATTAGGCTACACACTGACGAAAAACAATTCCCATTGTTACGATTAAAGAACAAATTATTGAGGGCATCTGAAACAGCGCAGTTTACTTTTGCTTTCCTTGGAAACGGGTCTCATGCTTTGATTGAAAGTGTAAGTTTGCGTAAGTTCGTAGGCGTAGCGCGGGGCCCCCTTTGGCGCGGGGTCCGATTGGAAGCATTCGGTCCAATTGGCTAAAGACCGGCCCTGGTTGTGAGACCCCGCATTGGTTGATGCCAGTGCTCGAGGTACGTTGCTTAGATAGGTGCTCTTTTTTTGAATCGATCAATTTTGTCCAACTTCCTGCAGGCAATGCGAGTTATCCTAAGAATGCAACAAGTACGCACACTAGCTTGCCTACAAACTCTATGGGCGTTGTATTGTGCACATCGCAGTGCTCTGTACATTGTATTATTCTCCAGCGGGCAAGCGCTTGAAATTTTATTACGGATTTATGTTTTGGCCGAGAGCAAACATTATCAACGTAGGTTGTCATAAATAAGTTAATTTTTTGAATTTCAGTTGAGACATCTCGAAGTATGGGAAACAACAATTGGAGAGGCGGAAGTCAGCTTAATTTCTGAGCAGAGTGAAAACCTGTTGGAGCTGAAGTTGAGGCAGTGTAACTTCAACAGTCATGCTTTGGATAATCTGCAAGGAGATACTCGGCGTCTGTTTAGAGACGTAAACACATGTTTGCGAGCATTTTGTTGGTTGTTGTCTTTGTTTTTATCGATGTTGCCTGTACACATCTTCCAAGTTAGCGCTTGCCCTCAGCAGACTGACTTTTTGGTGAAACTAAATTGTGAGCTCGTTTATTCCTTAGGGGGAAAAGTGATACATTTCCAACGCTCTGGATTTCATTGTCACATAGACTAAAACACGTTGCCCAATAACAATGTTATATTATCACGTCGACAATATAACAATGTTGTATTATCACGTCGACAATGTGCATGAGCAAACCTAGCTGTTCTACAAACAATTGTATGAACGAAAAACTCTTTCCCTGAAAGATTGTTTTTTAAAGTTGCGTTTTTTCCGATCTGTTACATCAGCATTTGACGTGCTATTGCTTCAATTTTACACGTAGATGGAGTAAAATGTCCATCTTTCAATTGATTTTTCGTTGACTTGCTGACGTTTGATCCAACATGTGTGCTTAACGAATTAGATAAGTAATTCTTTTCCAGTTCGTAATTTCCATGTTTGTAATTAGCGACATTTTTAACCTGCCTGCATGTGCAACGTGTTAGCAGAGAAATAAAAGCTTGAGAAGCTGGTAATCTCTATTGTGGCTCTTTTTGTTTTTATAGGAAACCACCATCTGTTGCGCTTTTTTTTATAAATTGTACACTTTCTGACAAAAGGAGCAATACTCTGCCTTCGCATTTTTGCTGCGAAAATATCTTTCACTCAAATAAATATATTTCATTTCTTGTTGTTACACGCAGATCGACCTTTCGGATACAAAAGACTGTAAACCCGAAAATGATCAGTTAGGAGGTGTTGCAAAAGGCTTGAGACTTTGGAATCTAAACAAGAATTCTATTTGTGTCGAACCAACCTGTGCTGATCTGCGTAAAGAAGGGGTCTGTCATATCTTATCTTTTGTATTAACGTACAAATTGATGTTTCGAGCTATTCATATATGATGTGTATGATGTTGCATATGTGAAGTGCCTGACATTTAATACGTGATGTACGCGATATTTCATAAGTGATGTGCATGAGTGTCGGCAAAACTTTTTCCAGAGGGGGCATCGTAAATATTTTGCTCGTCCGTTTATGGTTGCTGACGATGCAATGCAAATGGACGTTCACAAAGTGCTTTATCCTTTCTATACCACAAGGAAAGGCCCTGTGTTACTGCAACAGTCACAAAAATTGCGCTTAGTTGGCAGCAATGCCTCTTTTTCACTCATGCTTCTTTTCACGCAGTGTTAAACTGCGTGGCTTACCGCTATCAGCAATCATTTACTCGCTGAATAACCTGCCGAAGACAGGGTTGCCATGTAATGATGGACCAAAAATGCCAAATTGCACGTCAAGATATGCCAAACAGCTTCAAAAAGGCCAAACAAGATAAAACAGGCGTATGGCTATCGTTTTGAATTGTCTCGTTGAGTAATGACAAAATACAATGTTGCTGTGGAATGAAGCATAGAATTATTGCAGATAAATAAGCAAAATTGTTAATATTCAAAAGTACCATTTCTTCTTATAGAATAAAATGCTTAATAAAAAAGTATAAGGGTTTCAACCAATAAAACACAAAAAATGCAAATATGAACCATATCATAGTTTTTTTTAATTAGTTGGATTCCGATACACAAATGTCTGATATATTATATATGTCATAATTGCACAAAATATCTACGACAAAATGTACTCACAGAGATCCCACAGAAAATTTTTAAGCTTTCCAGGTTCATATGGACTGAATACGCCATATGACTACTCAAAACATGCCAAATAACATCAGTAAATGTGCCAAACATGCTGAAAACAATCCAAAAGTTTATCTCAAAAGTGCCAAGTTTTTAAAAATGTCCAAAACGTTTTTTTTCTGCCAACACCATTAACAAAGGCCAAAAACATGCAAAACTATGGCGGACATGCCGAACAACATTTTGTGATGTCAAACAACTTTAAAAAAGGCGGAATTTGCATTAAAAAAGCCAACCTGGCCAAAGATGTCTGCTTTCAACAGTCACATGCGGCAAAACGCCTACTGCAGCCTGCCGCAACTGGAAACAAATATTTGAAGATTCGTTGCCGTGTTCTTGTAGCAATAAGATCAACAGTACTGTAGAACAATTTTCTCGCAAGTTTCGCATCCTGATTCTGTAGGCAGAACCGTCGCCAGAAAGTCTCCAGTAGGGGGCTTTACGTTGTGCAGAAGGCCTTGACATTGCAAATTTGAAAAAAAAGTCTACTGGCTTTTATTGTTTCATATTTCAATTTTTTGAGGGGGTTCCGTGCTTGCGCGTCGCTGCGCACCACAGAGGTAACACTGACTACTTGTATTAAAATATTTGTGTTGATATGCTGTAGCCACGCGTACTGCTTGCTTCGTGTCCTGCTTCACAAAGTGATAGACGAGTTAGTTGCTAAGTGGATTTCGATTATTTTGAGAAAATATATGCTGATTTTGTGACCTGTGTTTCTATGTCATTTATGAAGCAATACTAAGTCTTGGCAGCAATTTAGTCAATCATCATTTCAAGGCGTCAGCATGTTTTCCAACTGAAGAGATGGGAACTACAGAAAGGAAGAACTCGTTTGATGAAGCAGCTGCCGAGTTTTATGTTGGAACTAAAGGTGAAGCTTCCACGAAAACATGGCTTTTGTGACGAGTAAATGCTTGTCCACGTTCTGCTTGGATCAAGCTGGTAGTTTTATATTGCAATTCGGTGGTTTTCAATAGAATTTTCTCAATGTAAAGATTTCATTCATAGCTGAATAAATAAGAACGATATCGTTTGTTGCTGTCGCTTACATCAATTGCGTTCATAATCCGTATTGACCTTTTGCTTTGTTGAATGCATGCTTGCGAAATAAGCTGAGGCGTTGCGTTAACTCCACGTAGAAGATTGCTGTCTCGAGCATGAATGAGGCATTTGTCTGTTCAATTGCATCAAATCAGCAGAAGGTCACTCGTCACATGTTTCATGGACAATGGTAGCCGCACACCAGAGAGACGAACGCTGATGAAAAGAGTTTTTCGTGAGGAATATCCCGCTCATGTATACTGTAATGAATTGAATGTTTAGATGATGTTATGAGAGCATGCGGAAAGCTCAGTTCCTTGCAAACACCGGAAGATATCAATATTACTATATTTGGTGGTGACATTTCGAGTTGCGACGTGTGCACGTTGTTTCAAGCTTCAAGTAGAAACCGCAAAAGAGTGAGTTAAATCTTTGAATGTCTTTTAAAGTTATGGAATCTGCAGGGTTTCTTGAACCTATTTTTGAGAGATATACAAATGATCTCAAGCGCTTTTCCAACTATTGTTCGCGAAAGCTCAATTATGGTGAAAACGGGCTACGCTTTTGAATTGAGTGGCTCGGGTTTCGTCCGCAGTCTGAAACTTTACAACATGTAATAAAAGAATTTGAATATTGCAAGAAAGCACTAATAACAATTTACCGACCTAAAGTATTCCGCAAAAGAAGCAAGTGCTGGAGCAGGGCCACCGCAGAATCCACATTTCTTGTCAGCAGCGTTCCTTTCTGAAGGCGTTAAACTAGATATGCAAATATTTTTCGACTGAAAAAAATCTCATGGTTTCTCGCAAAAGAAGACTTCGCAATCTCTTTCACGAAACATAATCACGTGACAAATCGCCGTTTACATGGGAGTCTAGCCGTAAGCTCCGTTGATAGCGTCTTTGATACTTTATGCTTGTTTTTTCCCTCTTGGTTTTGATATTTCCATCTTGATCTTGGCATTAAAGCCTGTACCCAGGGAACAGTATACTGCGTAAGGCCAATTTTTTATTCGAATGTTCTTTTATTACAAATTTGATTTCATTTACTTGAGTTTTACTTTCACTGCAACTTCTTCAAGGTGATACGTCTGGTTATGCATGACTGCGTCATTTCGAATGATGCAGCCGATCTTATAGCTGAGAAAATCAACCATTTGAACGAATTGACTTTGAACCGGTGCAAAATATCAGAGCAAGTTTTGAGATGCATCTCAAAAAGCATCCAGCAACGCCGGTACTCGGTTAGTTTTTATTTTTCAGTGTGCTTGTGTGAGTGTGTGTGAGTGAGGGCGTCTGCATGCATTAAATCAATGAAAATTTGCTTTGTACCCACTGGCGTAGCCATCCCAAAAATTTGAGGGGTCAAAAAAGATTTTGGGGAAAAATGTTTGATTTTAGGCGAATAACACTATTTTGTTTGCCATACTGCCTCTTAAGGCACAAAATGACTATATGATCTAAAAATTTGGGGGTCATAGCCCCCAGGACCCCTGGCTACATTTATGTTGTACCATTTGCAGCTTGCTGTTATATGCCCCGCTTTTCTGACTTGTTAACGTCCTGGAAAATGCGTGTAGCCAAACTCGCTGCAAGCTTTCCGTGCCCCTCAGTAACGATGCGCGCAGTGGTACCACCAGCGCTGAAATCTACGATAGTTTTGAAAAGTGCTGATCTTTGAGAATAATTACAAGGTTAGGTAATTATGACCAACCTCACAAACACCTGCTTGCTTTGCTCGGCCTCACGGCAGATTGGTCTTTCGGAGTGGTTTGATGCCGAGCTCTGGCAATTTTTACAAGCAATTTAAAGAGTTTTGCACTGAAAGTACATGCCGTGCCAGACCTCATAAACGTGAGTCATCAGGAGGTGGTTTTCTGAAGACTCCTGTTGCATTTTTTTTTCAGCTGAACGTTTTGGATCTCAGTTATAACGGTATTGCAGACTGCTGCGCCCTTGCAAGTGCATTGCACAAAATCCAAGCCCTGTATCTCAGCCACTGCGAGATATCTACGACGTGTCTTCAAGCAATTCAATCAGCAACCAGACGCAAAGATGTGGTAAGTGGATGAGTTTGAATACGATGCACAATCTTGGTGGTGCGTGGTTTGTTGCTATTTAGAAAAATTATCGCCTTTTTTCCAAATCCTGCTGTTTATAACCGGAAAATTCTACTTTGTTAACCTGAATATTTCACTCTAAGACAGTGAAGATGCCTAGGGGACTGTAGTGTTCTGCGAAGAACATGCTATTACTTTAAGTGCTTGTGACTTATGCATTTGAGTCGGAAAATGAGAGGCGTAGTTTGGCCGCTGACATGTCGCCTGTCTTTCTCGAGTTGCGTTGTGATCTTGTTGCAGACCGAAGTTTATTTTTTATACGACACATTCTGGTGCGAACATCTTCTAAAATATTGCAGTGGCTTCCTCATGATTTCTAAACCCCGTTTTGTTGCAATCTTTTTTTCCGGCAGAACTGCAGGGTGGTTGGGTTGGAGTGGACGTACCGACCAGAGCTCGCCTCTTCTTCCTGTCCGCCACTGACGGTATGCTATTCTTATCGCAAAGTCTGCGCCGGTTTCAGTTGCCTGCGTTCTTAACTTGCCTCTCTTAGCAGGAATCGCAACCCGCTTGTCCTTCACCAACGAAGGGATGCAAGCTTAAGCTTTGTCTAACAAGAACTTTCGCCTCAGAGAGACAACCCCGCGGCGACTGCGACTTTGCTGAGGTGGGTGCAGTGTCATGGTCCGTGAGAGAATTGCTGGATTAGCATTCGCTTCCGTGGTTTCTGAATCCGTAGCAACCGTTGCTATCGACGGTTTTAAATGCAGCTGTCGCTGCTTCTTTGTGCAAGCATGCCATTGCCTTGTTACTGATCAACAGCAATTGGCGAAATTCGCGTTGGCGGCGTCATTTGAGAACATGTTGGAAAGTGCAGGGTTCTAGGCCTTTAATCCTAAAAATATGTCTCTAACAATGCAGATAAAAACGCATTTTCAAAATATCTTTTTTCTGATGCTGATGAACGTCAAACACACAGCGTTTGTGGAAACGGATAAGTGGGCTAAGACTAGGGATGTGCATTATGGAACATTTAGAGTTTCTGGAATGTTCCAGAATCTTTATTTCGAATCCAGAATATCGAATCGTATTTCGGAATAACTTGCTAGGAATAAAATGAGCTGAACGCGCAGAGGTTTAGAAAACCGGTCAGCGGTCACACGACCTGTTGATTAGCTCGTTACGTCACTACACAGTGCCGTGAGCTTGTTGAGTGTTTCTTTCTTTCTCTTACTCAGGAGCGCAGAGTGCCACAGCAGAATTTATTGAAATAATTTGTTTTGCCGACTTTGCAATTTTTCATGTTTGTTTAATCCAAATTTATTTCGAATCTTTATATTCGAAAAAAATTTGATTTTTGGATTCGAATACTAAAGGATTCGAATCCATAGGATTCGATATTCCATTGTATGCATCTCCAGCTAAGACATCAACTGTTAAGTTTCTCATGGGCTAGTTTCATTTGGAACAAAACCGTAATGGCGCCAATGAAATTTCGGTCGATTTTTCAGGACGATGAAGATATTGAGAAGACTTCCGTGGTTGTAGGACCTGCAGGAGGTTTGGTGCAAGTTGGAATGTGTTACATCCAAGTTCCGGAGGGTGCTTTGGATGATGACGTCAGCATGACCCTCACCTTAAATTATGAAAGAAACTCTCGAACGGTGGGATCAGAATGCGATCTGTAGAGGATGAAACGTTCGCTGATTTTATTCCCTCCAATAGTTCATGCGCACAGCTCAAGAACAGGGTATTTACAAATAGGGCTCGCGGCCCGAATCTAGAAGGTCAAAGAGGCTTTTAAGACCCGGGAGTGAACTGTTATTTTTTGCTGCCTTTTGGATTTGTTGATGCTTTTCAGATTTTATCTCGGAATGTTTGTGGCAAGTTGTGTCATCAATTTTCAAAAACTTTTTTCCGGTGTAGAATCGCATTACCCCCCTTCTCGAGTGTGAACCGCACGGACAGATGTTCAAAAAAGATGTTGAAATCTTCCTCCCAACATGTTTCGTCGTGGGCCGGACGGGGCCTGTTAAAGCGCAGGTGAGTACTTTGTTTAGCGCAGCTAAGCAAGACTTTCTGTTACGTCACATAGACAAATAGCACACAAGACTATTTGTTACGTCACATATTTGTCGCGTTTCAAATTTTTGCGCTCTTTAGTGATTGTTTCGCAAACTTTTTAATATTTGCTTCATGCTATGTTTAGGTCCGTCGCAGCGTTGATGGGATCACTTGGAAAGTTATAAAACAGATCGGTTTCAAACGAGAACGTTTCTTTAAGTTCACCGTACGGACCTTCTCCTGGTAGGAATGTTACACTCGTTTTTTTCTGTTTCAAGTTGTTGCAGCATTTCAACGTCGATCCGCTATAATCCTGCAGGGAGGGATATGACTGTAGTGCATTTTAAATGCAACAGGGGGAATGAAATACTGTTTAAGACAGAAGTGGGCAAACATTTTGTGAGGAGGGCCACACTGAAGGAGGGGGGGGGATGATAAAATTGAAAAGTTTGTTGCTACCGGGGCCGCATATATGACATATGACTGCATAAGTCACGATTAACATTTCAAAATATATATTGTTTTATTTTATTATTCCACTCTCGGTTGAGTAAAATGCGGTTCAAATTAAACGTGTGGAATAAATTCTCGGGGATTTCAATCTAATCGATGCAATCACTTTAATGTAGACTCGAAATGTGTAGTATAGGGTGCTATTTATGACATATGTAGTATAGGGTGCTATTTCTGACACACAGTATGCTCTCAATGTGAATTTCATGTTGCAAGGTTGAGAAAGCCTTTAAGAAAATTATATGTGTTATTTTTCTGGTGTCATAGGTACGACGTCATTGTAAATCTTTGGTGGCGTGACCTTTCCATTGAGAAGCTTGTCTCTTGCTACATTCCGCAACCATACGGTCGTGACCCACAGAGGCTGGTTTTGGTCTGCAGGATTTCTGACGCAATGCGGAATCTTCACGATGAGCATCAGTATCCATATACCTATGAAACAAGTCTAAAGCTGAGGTAAACTGTTTTGCTTTTCTGCATGTTTCATTTTAAAATAAAGCAGGCCTCCTTACAAATTTGCTTCATTTCTTAACTTATGTATTTTTATGTTGTTTTCATATTTCGCGTGTTTTTTTATGGTAAACAGAAAGTCTACAAGAAAAGCTGAAAAACTTGTTTCAATTGTTTTTTTCCCAAATGAAAGGCTCTAAAAATGTATTTGAAATTTCGCCGAAGTGCTTGTGCTTTTTGGGGGAGACAATTCGCACTCACCTGATTTGCAAACTTTTGTGAACCTCTTTTTCGCTCTCAAGCTCAGCGTGGAATTTACCCCTTGCTTAAATAATTTTCAAACATCACTTCATTCCCAGTCAAGTCTAATTTGCCCCTGTATCATATCAAGCTTGTAATCTGTGACGTCATATCGCAGATGTCCCTTCATGCTTCCAGTGCCTAACACTAACACACATTCCCATTTTAACTTTTTGCTTAGCAATCTTGGTTCTACGTAAAAACATCCATGTCCATTCTCGCCACGTACGCTTTCAATTCGACGTAGAGGGTTCCTGCCTTCGCAGACCTTGTTAACCCGAGGTAACCTCGTTAACGCGAAGTAACCTTGTTAACCCGAAGTAACCTTGTGACCCGATTGTACGATCTGCATCCAGTAATGCATTTTTCACAGATTGCTTCGCCATCGAATTCACTTGCGAGAAGAGAAAAACATATTTACCTGCACATATGAGAAGGAAACCTTTCCTCATTCCAAGATTCTTTTTGCACCTTTTGTAACCGACTTCGGTCTCTTTGTAAAGTTACTTTGCTACCTTTTAAACGATGCGTTACCGCCAATGGTTCGAACGCCACAATCTAAACTCCGCTTTAGATTTTCTTTGTTGATTGAACCATCCCCATAATTGTTATGTTTGTTTTCCGCTCTCACAACACTTTCCCAAGCGATGTTCTTATGTTTTCACAGGATTTTTGGCCGCTCAATTGTCTTCATGTTCGCCAAAACTATCGACCAGAATCTGTGCTCACACTAGTAGAAACAGTTCTTTCTTTGAATAACTAGGGTGTGCTGGGTGTGTTGGGTGTGCTGGGTGTGCTGGGTGTGCTGGGTGTGCTGGGTGTGCTGGGTGTGCT
>JGI24158J21664_10006852_pt1 | contig 15058 bp, 8 predicted proteins | sample Ectturendosymbi3_FD_21664 | JGI IMG/M metagenome (IMG submission 21664) | reverse complement strand
TAAGATTTGTCTTACATTTACAGGACTGATGATGCGTTGGAAAACGCGAAACTAGTTTCCCCGTCAATAAACTGTTACTGATTTACTTGCCGCCATCTTTGGGAGAATTCAATTGCACAGCTTTAACAACGTATTGACCAGATTTTCGGAGACTAGCATATCAAATAAAAACCTAATCTTGATAAATAATGCGTTTGTTGTGTTTCAATTACTGTAGGTCATTTTATGTGAAGCTTGCATTCTTTGCCGTATTTGTATTGACACTGCAAATTGATTTTGCGGCTCGCTGGGATTTTTGTCTTTTGCAAATGACTCTTCTATTGAACACCTTTGCCAACCCTGTTTTTGCAGTGTAAGCTATACGCGGTTGCCTATTTAAACACGTTTTTTTAAAATGTGCTTAATTTTTAGCCCAGGAAGAGAGGAACTCTATTTAGAAGTAAAAGTTGCATCAACCACAATTTGTAAATGAGATGAAAAATTGGTAACACATTTTCATGTAACTGTAATTATATTTCCAACTGAGAATTTTTGTTTTTGTGCAACTGTAATGAAATTGAAAAACTTGAAGGAGTTTTTGTAATTGTAATTAAACTAAACTAATGTGATTGATCCAGCTTTGATGTTGATTGCTCAGTCAATCAATCATACCTTCAATTATTGCCGAGGACTTGTGTTCGACCCCAAAAGTCTTGAACTTTAACTATGGTATGGCGAGAATGCTTATGGCTCCAAGTTCAACATGCCCCTTATACTCGTCAGTTGGAAAGTCTAATGGAAAACAATTTTGAATGGGTAGGAAAGGGCTGAACCAATTGATTCTTCTATAGACTGTAGCATTGGTTGCAAACATGCTGGCCGGTCTAAAGTGCATAGAGGTTAACACTTGCACGCATTGTCAGCTGCATTTCAAAACAAGTGAACTTGGTTTTCTACTTACTGTTACTAGGACCTCATATGTAATGAGTGTCACACACTTCTTAACTTATCAGCCTTTGAAAGCAGAAGGAGTTTATACACATTCGGTGAAATTCCTTCCGAAACTTTTCAACAATATTCAGTAGAATCGCGGTGAAAACTATACCTGGGCAGTAACTAATGTCGGTATAATGACCTTGTTACTGATGTGAGCGGAATCGTCACTTGCGCATGCTGAACACAAAGTCAAGTTATGCTTTGGTAAAAAAACTTTTGAACTTTCGAAATTTATAGGAGGCAAATCCGTAGGAGGAAAACACTTCACTGAAGTTAAGCTGCACAAAGCTTATTAACACGTCGCATGCGATTAAAATGAAAAATCAATCAACCTGACTTTCCAATCCGATGAAACGTTCTGCTTCAGATAAAATTCCTGATGCCTAAATGAAGATGAAATTAATAATTCTTTTTGCTACAGCGCAAAGCAGCCTATATCCTTGAGTTAAAATTAAATTTTCGAGTACATTTTAGGAATTGTAATTTGTTGCAACTTGGCAAATGATTGGTTCTGCCTTACGGTAAAGATTTTATCCACTGAAACAAGAACACGCTTTGGTCAAATGTAGACATGTACAAAAATGCTTAAATGTTCTAAACTTGAACGCCAGATCAACAGGAATGCAGAAGCAAAATTTTCTGTTTACGTGTATATGTTTGTGCACAGGTTTCCAGGAGTAAATCAAACGGCCGCCGACCGCAATCCCGACGATAACCATCAGACCAGTCTGCGAGCAACTGCTTCAAGTGGTCTCAGCGTTATTCGAGAAGAAGCAACAGAAAGCTCCTTATCATCATTGGGCCAGCCCGGCAGTTCCGCCATCGCCAGTTCTGATTCAGACACCAATACTTGCGTTGAAACGGACAGCGCGCAGTTTAGCGACGGAGAAGCGTCAGATTTGTCTTCGGAGTCAGGGTGCTGCGAACCGTTTCCGCTCACTACGTCATCGTGCCGCTTTCTGTCGCCAGAAGAAGCAGAGCCGTTCTTAGAGTGCCAGGCCGTGAGCGAGCGTTTGAAGCAAAAGAACAGTTTCGTGATTTGCGACGCGCAAAAAGCACACGAAGCAGCCTACAAAGAATCGCTTTTAAGTTATGAAGAAATAGAGCAGGAACTGCTGCGGCTCGGCCTGTCCTCACCCTTGAGCGACGGAACTGACTCGGTAAGCAGTAAAAGGTCCAATCAGTCGTCGAAAAGTGTGAGAACAACCCTTCTTAGGACGGTGTCGTCCTTGATCAAGCACTTCGACAAGCGCAAGGGAGTTGCGAAAAAGAAGCTTGCAATGCGTCGAGCTGAAGACGCATCTAGGATAAGGACAAATGGCACGCAAACCAGCACCACTGAACCTGCGAGGAACTTTGATAACGAGACGATAATCGAAAACGATTGTGACGAAAGCGAGCCAACGCCGAAAGATGTTTTGAGGCCGCTGAGCGTCAACGGCTACGTATATGAGTTTTGCAATGGCGAAACCGCATCAACCGTGTCGTCATCTGTCGAAAATGATGACATAAAGGCACGAGAAGTGGCAGCAGATACCGGCTTTGAATCGGAAGGTTCAAACGAAGTTGATACGTCATCAAAGGCAGTTGTTGGCTGTGAAACAGCTGAATTGCCTGAAGCGGTGGAGACAGACGAGATAACGCACGATTCTAAAAGCGATTTTCTGTCCGGACAACCGTCACGCGACGACAGCGAAACAGTAGAAAGAACCGGATCGACCGAACAATCAACAACAAGCCTTGGGAGCGACTCGCAGTTTACAGTTAAGCAAAACAATGAGCTCTCGCCCGAATATCCCGAGTTGGTAGCAGAGACGCAAAATAAGCAGAACAAGACTTGCGGTCAGATTGATCCGTCAAAATTTCCAGAAATTTCAAACGGGTATTCCCAATCTCGTGACGATTACAAACTACTGGGAAAGCCTTTGTTGGCGAGTAGCACTAGCAGCTCAAGTTACCTTGCTGACAATGACATATGCATAACGTCAAGGCCAAGGTGCGCTCAGAATCAAGCAAGGCCCGACCAAACTGAGATTTATAACGTTCCAGTTCGGATACCACAGCAGCCTTTGTCTGGTGAAGCGCAGTCTTCTGTCCAGCCCCTCCCATTAACCCTACCATATAATCAGCCGTGTTACCCTCAACGACAGCCTATTCAAACCCAAGGTTACATTCCACCCAACCCTTTACCTCCACCTCTTCCTCGACCACCTTACGCAGGTGTTTACCCTTTTCCGCGGCCTGCTTTTCACCCTTACCCTGCGTTCAACCCCAACTACCCCAGAGCAGGAGAAACTCCTTTTACACGACCTTTTTATTATAGGCCTGCTGGACCTCCACAGCGGCTTCACCATCCGTACGTGGATCACAACATGGAAGCATACGGTTCTTTCGAAATATACGACAACTTGCCGCGTAGGCCACGTCAATTATACTACGAAGACTATGACGAAACGGATGGTTNTAGCGACGATGACGAAAGTGACTACGACGAAGATTCTTACAGCGAGAACGACACTTACGGCGGACANTACCAGTCGTATTCCAACCCAAGGAGATCGGAATATTTTCATGACGCGCAGGACGCAATGCACCGAATGTACATTGCGAGGCCTCCGGGAGACCACCCCAGGTACGCAAAATATTATAGCGGGCCCTGGCAATCCAGGCCGGCGTACGGACCGGTGCCACGTTTTGTTGATCATCGTGGCGCTGGAAATTACTCGCCAAACTTTTGGCGAGCTCCTAATCTGCAAGAACCAATGCGACCGCCTTTCAATGGCGGTCTTCGACGAGCCGCGTCGTTCCGGCCTTCCACTTACGGGGAAGCGAGTGCAACGCGTTATACCGAGCCGACTTACGGCGATTGCTACCAGCGCTTCCCGCAAACAACCGCTCAGGACTTTTACTCGGACGATACCGGCAGGCCGGTGTCCTCTCGCCTGCTGCGAGCACACAGCTTTACGGCAGGACATGGAAAAGCTCCCATTTCTTCCGAGTATGGACGCACGTCCCCGACCGCGAGTGTCGGGAATTCGTTGAATCGACGACCAGCTCTTCCGCGAAGCACCGAGCGCCGGCCAGCGGCTCCCACCTACGGGGAGTTTTTGAAAGGTTTCGCCCGTGAGCTCAAGGAATCGAACCTGTGCCACAAAGGTCATCAGTTCCGATGCGAATTGATGGAAAAAATTCAGAAGTTGGTACCCATCGTTCATTGGGAGAGCGCTGCGCGGTGCTACGAACAAGCGTTGAAGAATTACGAGCAGGTGTCTCGAAGCATGCGTACACCGCAAGCGAAGGAGAATCTTTCGAAGAAAATTCTTCAGGAAATCGTAAGCGAAGCACTCGGAGAAAAGAGCAATTTGGTACGTGAACTGACAAACTTTCAACCTATTTGAAGTGGTTAAAATATTTTGTTTCTGTGTTGCGTTTCGAAAATAGCTTGTTGTTACGTCACACACACACACGCTCTTACACTCGAGCCAGACAAAGGGGTGGTGTTGAGCAGGACTGCTGGATCTCAGCGCTCAACGTACTGTGTTCATAAGATGCTGGAAATAGTTTTATCTTTCCGACTATAATGTTTTTGAGAAAAGACGTACCTACTCTTTCCACTCATCTTGACCTATTTTAACTTCGTATATCAAACTTCCTGTAACCCTATGGTAATCACCTTTAATACCGTATATTCGAAACAAATTCGTAATTATTTACTTTCCACCCTGTTTCAAATTTTTATTATAGGTCTACCAATATCAGAGAAACATTCTCGTCGACTACAGCGCCAAGGACGCTGTTGCTCTGATTTATGGCAGTTATTTAGTGGTTCGTTTTAGTTTGTGCTCTATCGTAAAGGTTATCTGTAGATGCGTTGTATCACTTTGATTTAATGCTTTTCGGACAGGTGATTTAGAACAATCCTATTTTTTCTAAATAACTTCTTCTGCATGCATAAGGTACCGATCTAAAAGTAAATACTGTATATTACAATGGCTAACTGGTGAAAAGTTAAAACATCTTGAATTTTTGTTACAATGAAATTCCAATCCATTTACTGGTACGAAAATATTAGCAAATATATTTTTGAAGACTTATGTAGACTTTAACACATCTGTTTTGCAACATATTTTTGTTTACCCATTGCTTTGTATTGGCCTTGTGGCTTGATTTTGCGTAACATGCAAAGAGTTGAGTTGATTTTATTTGGCGATAATTTGCATTTCAACAAGAAAACCTAATTAGTGCATGAACGCCAGGACATTGAAGGAACCGGAGGGTTATCGAGTCGATGCCCGTCGACTGTTGAATATGTTTTTTTTGTCTTATTTGTTACTGCCCAGGTGCAATAACAAAGATCCATGTGCTTACATTTGCTTTTAAAATTTTTTAAACTTTTTCTGACTTTCTAACTTGCTTCAAACTTAAATCAACCTTTATCCAGATATCACCGGACATTTTACCCAGTTCTTGTTCAAGTTCAAATCTACGCTGACTCTGGTTGCTAGTGGCTAAGTCTAATAAGGTTTTTGGAAAAATGTAGTAGAAGCTATAATTTTGGAAAATTTGTAGAAGCTATACGTTTTTCAAAAGGTGTAGACAAATTTGTTCTAGAAGCTACAGTTTTGACAGATTTGCTCTCTTTGAGAGAAAAAATTCTCCCGACAGAAATATCAATGCCACAGTATGCTGCTGTTGCAGGGAGACGCTCTCGGGAAAAACGACTGGACGCGGAGACGCTGTGAAGAGGATGTTGCGCGTTTACTGTACGACTGCGATGTCGAATTCAGCTACGCCACCGGTGCTGTGCTGCTGTGCAAGTGGTGGAACGAAAGGGGGGTGTGCCCGAACGGGCCGCGCTGCGAATACCTGCATTATTGCTTGACTTGCGCCCAGCAGAGTGGAATAAGCGGAAAGCATCCGATGCTGGAATGCACACGGTGAAGTCTATTCCACGCATAGACTTTTCAGATGGCGACCATCCGCACATTTGCAACAGGGATTTGCGCAACACGTTTTCTAAACCTGCAGCTTTCACATCCGAATTTAGTGAGTTCTGAGGGACAACAGGATAAGCATCTGACGTCATCATCATGCTTGCAATGAAGCGGGTTAAGGGCACAGATTTTGAGCATCCGAATCCGAAAAATCCGGCGCAATCTTTTTCAATCTGTGATGTCATTTTAAAAAGTTTCCCAATGTTTTTTTTCAAGCTGACCTTATTTATTCCTTCGATCCGACGTTACGTCAGAATATCTGCTTTTACTGTGGTTTAAAAGGTGTGATGAAGAGGATTAGCACAACTCTTTTCACGTCCTTTTTAGCTTCGTCTTGTACAATTGGCATGAAATTAATGGAAATGCTCGTTTTACCATCATCTCTCCAGTGTGGGTAGAGCCTATTTTAGAGCAATTAGTTATAAACGTCATTTGTCGCCTACGCTGTTTACCTTAGCTCTATGTGTGTATTACGTGTTTCGTAGCAATCAACACACTACTGTAGTAGACACGTTACGGCAAAAAAGCACAACAAAGTCTTAAAGTTTGGAGTGTGCTATCTTGCAAACTTTAATGCAGAAGCTAATGTGTTTCCACTGTTTACCCAAATCGATAAATGTTTACGTAGATTGGTTCAAATTGACGGTGTGAAAAAGGGAAACGTCTGCAGTTTAAATGCAATTAACTTTTGATGGAATAAGAGCAAACACGCCAATGCCATTGTTTTGTAGTCACAGCTAATCTGAAGATAGCTAGATAAAAGCAATCTTTGTTGTACGACAGTGCAATAATTGTGTACGATCTGTTACTTTTTTTCTTAAAAAGTCCTTTCTTACCGTTGCATTGTTCATGCATGCTTAAGCGTGTATTTTTGTGCATGCAGTATTTATGAACGGCGGAGGATTTTAACTTATTCCAAAGTGCGCGAAGACAGAAATTACAAGTTTATTCTGAATAAATATTATAATAAGTTCTGTTCTTTGTGCATATTTTTTCAAATCGCAAACTGGTTTTTACAGGTAGCCAAAAGTTGAAATACTTGGCCAAAAATCACTGACCGATGTTTGTTTACCTGATGTTCCATTTGCTGAACCTCTGCCCCCTCTGCTGTCTTTTCTCAAAAACTCAAAAGTGTTTGTCGTTTGGGAAAAAGACTTGGCTTTTCTTTAAGATCGCTCAGGTTGTTGCGGTTGTTTGTCTGTCTGGAATACGGCGATCTGCAATACGCATGAACTGGACAAAAAATTTAACTTCACTTTTGGATTTTCGCTTATCACAGAAAGTTAACTGAAGAAAGGGTGGTAAGGAAGTCAAACGTTTGTTCTGCATCACGTCATCGCTTAGTCTTGATAAAGTGGGCGACACTTGTGACTTGGTCAGCCGCACAACGTTCTCTTTGAGTGTTATGCGTTTGGCGGAACCAAGATCAACTTCATAAGCCTCAGGTGATTTCTACTGCTTTTCAACACCTGCGACAGCGCATTGTCATCAGCTAAGAGAGATTTCTCTCCGGTTGTTTCATTGAAAATACATTTTCACACAGTGAAACTTTCAAAATAGACCATTGTTCAGTTAAAAAGTTGATTCAGGGTTGAAAAGTCAGCAGTCAATCTTTTACATTCACCTGCGTTCTATAAACGCACTTGTGGGCTTGAACGGACGATCACACAAAAGGCGTGCTTATCTACCAAATCTGCAGGCTCATCAAAAACGACTGCTTTTTTGCTCAAAAACGACACTGGAAACCTGAAAAATAGTTCTTCATTTGATGTTCTCCGTTTTTTCAGTGTCGAAGTTTAAAATTTATGTTCTTGACATATCAATTCATTTCGCGACTAATGTGCATCTAAGTGTTGTTGCAGTAGATTTATTGAAAACAAGTGAATAAACTGTGACTAAACCAAATTCGTTTCGTTTGCCTTTAAATAAAANAACATAAAACAAATCACTTTCATAAAGAAGTGTATTTTAGGAAAAAAACTCGTGCGCTGTGAATCAACAAAACCTTTTACCGTTCCACAACAAGTTTATGGCTATCAACAGCAGAAGGAGTGTAAAAATGCAGGCAGTGATTGGTGGAAATCTACTGCACAATCAAACTTTATAGAGCAGTGGTTCCAACAATGTTTGTAGTCACACACCTTTCCGGCGTTGCCTATAAAATATTCGCGTATCGCCTGCATTCATTAATACTGCAGAACTTACAAATTAATAAGAAACTGCAAGAATGTTTAGCGAATACGTTTGAAAAGGAGAGTATGAAAAGCCCAAAATCAAAACTTCAAAGCAGATAAACACAAGCGCAACACCACTTGAAATTAGTTGAATGAATTTATTTAACTTCATCATCTGGCCAATGAGAAGAATACCTTTGCTGACAGCGCATCGGAAATCATGCCCAGGTGCATCAAAATGGTTTCGGTTCTTCGNCTTCATGGTTACTGTTTTATTTTTCGTTAATTTTTTGGTCATTGACTGAATTCTTTTTGAAATGCCCGAAAAAAATTCAGTCAATTCGGGCATGTTGCTTTTTTCAGTCATAAAAAGCTATGCTAAAACGACAAAGTGACAAACGTTTTCAGCTATTTCGGACGAACGACAGCAATATCTCAGCTTAAAGAAAAACCCAGCATGGTCTGGTCATAATAGCGGACGACATGTTTGCACTTCCATGGAGACGGAAAGATCGCAGTAACCATGGAGACGGAAAGATCGCAGTAACCAGGCTAACAGCGTGACGGGCTAAATTTCGTTTCGGCGACGCCGCGCTCAAAGTGTATCGGCAACATTTCTGATGTTGCTGCCTCGTTTGCTTGGATATCTTTTAGCTCCTCTTGTTTCCCGGTCCTCACAGGCAGATCCACCGGATCGACAAAGAACGGAGTGGTGGAGAAAATACTACCTTCACCGTCCGGAAAGTAATGCATCAAGTCAGTCGTGACGTGCACGGGTTGACAAGCAATTTATTTGGAAAATTCTTTTCTCAGGTTTGTTCTCAGTGGTAGTCGGTGGTTTGAACATTCAGTAGCTTTTGTTCTCAACATCTTCCACCAGAGGTCCCACTTTCGGCCAAACGCTCCACATTTCGCGATGAACTCTGCTACATTTCAGTTGACCCTTGGAAAAGCTCGTAATAAAAGACTTATTTACGTAATGAAGTACTCGACGGAAAGCGGATTATATTACGAGCATGTCATGAAAATGAGACGATAAGATCATGCAGCAGAGCGAATATTACAGTGAATGCAACAAAGTACAATTGATCAAATTACAAATTGCTCAAATTACACCCGTTCCTAAAATAACTACTCTCTTATCTCCTCGTGATTATAGACAAATATCCATACTTCCAACTCTCTCCAACGTTTTCTAAAAACTAATTTACAACAGATTTTACTCCTTTGTAACAAGTAATTGCATACTGTTTTCATTTTCCTATTTAAATTACTCAATAATTTATTACCGGGGGAAAAGCTAACAAAGCTATATTACTCCCTCTAATTAGATTGCATAATAAAACTGTAAGAATCATTAAATACGACAAAACTGAAACAACTATACTCTATTCTAAGCACAGAGATTGGAATATTCCAGACTTCTCATCAATGGCCAAACTCATGTACAGTACTCTTTTGATAATGGGGAAATACCTAAATATTTTGATAACTACTTTTCTGATATTTGATCAGGCCAAAAATATCAAACAAAACTTGCGTCTTTGCAAAAACATCATTTGCCCACAATGAAAACATCTATGGGTCAGCTCACTTTAAAATATATCGGTCCTGAAATATGGACTGATATTCTAATTCTCTCGCATTATTCATTTGGAAACAAATACAAATACTCCCTGCTATCTTGCCTAAATTCCTGTTGATTTTCGTTCCATGTTTGTCACTTTTCTGCAATATTGTTTTCAGTGTCCCTAATTTTCCTTAAATCTTTACCTCTGCAGTTGCTCAACCCACCCCTTGTACACAGGCATGCTTTCCCCTGTATTTGTTGTTGTTGTTTTGTTTACTTATTTTATCTGACGTGATTCGATGAATTTTGTTACTTTTCTTATAATACATGTGAAAAGTCTTCAATGAAAAATTGATTTATGCTAGCAACAGGTATGGCTGAGCAACTCACCCATATGGCTTTTGGCCAACCCTTTGCGATTCAAATATGTTAGAACACCTCAGTTTGCTTAATTCCTGCTCTTTTATGTTGTTCTTTATCCTCTTGTTGCATTCGTGGTATTTCGTGATTTGAGTCAGAAAAATGCATGAATGAACCACTACCATTACGAGTCTTAATGGTAACTTGAACCAATACTGCATAAATAAAACAGATTCGAAACAATACACAAAACAGACTGAGTGAAATTGTAATAGGCCAATAATGCGATGCTCCAATTTAATCCAAGTTTGACAGAGTTGGGTATAACCAGTGTGGGATTTTGACTTAACTTTTGTTGTGACGCTGACGTCAAGGTCATTTGCATCCATTTACTGGAAAAACTAAAATGAGTTACCACCTTATAAAGAAAATCACGGCCAATGAAAAAGATATCAACGACATATTGCAGACGTTTCGATAACTCCTGTTATCATCACCAGTGCATTGCAAATGGAACTGCAGTGATATTGGTGCAAGTTCTTATGGTCAGTCAGGAGAGAAACGCTGTGAAAAAGAGTTACCACCTGGAAGAAACTTCAAGTACCATTATTGGTACGCGTATCATAGTTTGGGAACCACTGATTTAGGGGATTCTGGTTGATAGAAACGATCTTTTAAGAGGACCGTAAAACATTTTCACCCCGCGTTGCTTAAGGGGGACCTCTACTGTACGCTTTTCCGGTTGTTTTATGAATTTTGAGACCAAAACTGCTGTCCATTCCTGACAAATCATTTGGGCAGCAAGCAAACATGAAATCAAAAGTTTGTCTGTGTGTCGGTTATATTTCTTTATTGCTGAAGGTTCAAACTGTTTTAACTAAACTTTTTCTGTTTGTGCCTATGCTCGTGCACTGTTGAATGAAAGCTTTTAGACATAGCTTTTGCTACTCCATAAAAGCGTTCCGATGAGGTCTGTGGAAATTTTGCCAAACTATTTTGTTCCAAGAAGCTTGGAAAAATACAATAGAAATTATTCATTGAAGGATCACTAGAAAACGGTTGTGGAAAAGAACTTTCTGTAGAAAGTTTGTGACGCGTTCTTGCTCTATTGTATCTTTAACTTCTCCCTGCTCAAATCCAAGTAAATTGCACTGCCTAAACTTGGGAGAATCTCCTATATCAGATCACAGCGTTGTTTGCAAAATTGACTAACAGGCTGAAGAACTTAACCTTATTTTTAGAGTTGTGTTGGTATCTAAAGATCAACATGTATTTGGCTGCAGGTTAAAGATATTGACAACCAGTGCATTGCGAAAAAAACAATTAAAGACAACCAAAGATATTTGGCATCACTAAGTCTGGAAACACTGTACCTATATAACTAATGGTTAAAACAAAATGAACCTGCAGTCAATGCACCAAAATTCTTTGAGGTTATCGAGTCGAAGCGTCCTAGCAGAATGTTTTTATTCAACACTTTTCTTTCAAAATGATTTGCAGGGGTTAACGTTTGACAGAGCTGGTGTCGTTTTGAGTATGCAAATACAGGTGAAATGTCAATTGTTGTTCAGACTTTAACAAGTTCAGTTGCTGCATTGCAATTAAAAGACGGTTACAGGCGAATGTGTTGTATAACAATGAGTGGATGTGTAGCATAATAATGATCAATCGCAAGCAGCTGTTATTTTTCTATGCTTGAAAAAAAGAAGTCTCTTGGTCTCCACATAAATCTCGGGGTCCCACGGCGTCAAACCTACGTTGGCTCAAGCGCTAACAACCTGCCTCGGAGCGGTTGTAGCGCTACAGGGCTGCGCTTAAAAACTGTGCACGCTTGTCTCTAGTCTGTTGAACTTGTGAGTGAGGCAGACTTAGCTTTATCTGCTGAATGCCAGCATCTATATTCAAACGGGCATAGAGTTAAAACTGATGGTACTATTGGTGCTTTTATCGCTAGGGGAAAGCGCAACGCTGTCTGCAGATGACTTAAGAAAAATTGTAGGGAAGCTTCATATAACGCAGCAAGAATGCTTGCGAACGGCGTTATTTTTCAAATAAATTGCCTGAGACCTAAATCGGGGTGTAATTCTGGTCATTGAATTTAACTCTTAAAAGTGAAACCAGAAGGTTTGGTGAAACAAGGGACGAATCGAACTTGTGGATTCAATACTTTCTGCTTGCGCTCTCAGGAAAAAAGTGCTCTGAAAAAGCTGCTTGAAGTTTCACCTGATGCCACCATATACGCAATGTGTAATGCATGGCCCAGTAAAGCTCTTGTGAACCACAGATCGCGAGTTTTGTCACTTCTACCGTAAAACTCGGGATTATCGCAGAACGTATGACAAGAAATGCAGCTGATGAAAAATTTCCTTAATCTGGACGCATTCATGCTTTCTTCCAACCAACACAGCATAAACAAGTTTTGTTATCAACGTTTACTGGAAGGTATTGGCAATTGTTGAGCGCAGCATTATTTTATAAGAACATGTCAGGCTACAAATATACTTCACGATGGAGATAGATGGTCAGGACGAACCGAATGCGAAAAAGCAATAATAATTCACAGCTTGAATGCTAACCGCTATCTTCTGCAAATAATGTGTCGTAGTACCAGTGTCAGATTTAGATGGTGGGGCCCCATATGCGGATACAGAATCACTGAGTAGGGAATGATCGATGAAATCATTAGCATTTCCACGGATTCCGTAATTAATATTTATGACGTAGTCTTGTGACTTCACAATTGTTCACTCAAGTGTAACAAAATGTTATAATGCAACATTATATTTGACAATGATTAGCGATTTGTGAAACTTTTGCAAAACCGGTCACCAGAAGCATCTTCTTTTTTTGAAATTTTGTTTGAGAAAAATTTTGAAAATTTTTTTGGAAAATGTATCTGAGCGATCCAACATTTTCATCATTTCTGAACGCCAGTCCTCGCTCAGCAATAAATTTTACGACAGAAACCAAACATTGCAGGCAGAAGCGATTGTCACTATTGTTCGCATTGATTGACCTACCTGGCTAGCTCTGTATCAATTCTTCATAGCAGGAGCGGATCCAAGGGGGGACGGGACAATTGGGACGATCGCCCCCCCCCTGAAACGTAACTTTATTCATCATGATTTTGTACAATTCGGAAAACAGAATTCGCGATATAAGGCCATTTTCCCGTCCATTGTTTTGTCACAGCAGTGTTGTGAAATATACTTCATCTCTCTTACAGTAGTGAACCCGTGATGAGACTTCACTACCAAATATTACTGAAATCGCCCCCTCAGTCTTGTTGGCTGGATCCTCCCCTGCTTGACAGTGATTAAATTACATCTGCGACTAAACGTAATCGCGGGATCTGTATGTTCCATTGATTGCTCGCGGCTCCTCAGGCGCTCGAGAGCGTGCTTCCAGTTGCAAATTCCTTTTCTAATAAGGAAATGCGCACATTTAGTTCTACATGCGCACATCAGTCTACAAGTGAAACAATAAACACAAATTTGTGAAGGAGACAAGCAAAGCCAGCTTCTATCAACTACTTCGCCATTGTGGTTCTGGCGACGATGACGACTTGTGGTGCATTTCCGTGACGAATTTCTGTTTTTTCTGTGTTGTGGAACATCATGGTTTAAAAATGACGTTTCATCACAATATCAAGGAGAACCTGTTTGATTTTTTAGGCAATATTCCCGTATTTGTTCCGGTATATTGGCTGACTAGAGACTGAGTCTACACTCTAACGCCAAAGTCGTTGAGATATTCAAAAAAGATTTGCTCTGTTATCTGAGGAAAACAGACGCAAAATCTAACAGTAACCAGCACACACCTAAGCTAACGAGTTTTAAGTGGCATGACCTTGCATTCAGTAGATTCAGATACCTGACCGACTTTCAGGAAACCAATAAATGCAATAGTTATTTCGTCACTATATCAAATAATGTTCAAGTGAAATACTGCCGTCTGGCCGACCGATAATATCAATAGTGTCTACCAAGAAACTTTCCTTGGTAAAAATGACTACTTGACACACACATGTCGCACATACGGCTAAACGCATGAACATGGTAAGGGGGCCATTTTGGTGGGGGTCCTGGGCCCTAAGCCCGGAAACATTGCCTCTCCTCGAAAATCCGGCGCTGCGTCGAATACCTTTCAAATTTTTTGTCACAAAACTCCCTTTCAATGCAGTTTGTTGCTCTCAAACGTTTTTGTTCAAAGTATTTACGTTACTAGTTCATGAGGAAAAAGAAACATTAACTTCGTCCTACTTTGAAAATGCAACGTAATCTGAAAACGCGCTTAATTGTCCTAAGTCCGCAAAATAAAGACGTGATAACGTTTCGAACGGTGTCCGTTCAAAACAGGCCTGTTCATAACAGACCACGCACAGCAAGCCACTCGAAACAGACCACGCTCGTAACAGAACCGTTGATAACAGACCCGTTCATTACAGACCCTTTCATAACAGACCCGTTCATAACAGACCACGTTCACTATAGAAAACCTTCATGAAGGATCTGTTATGAACGGGTCTGCTATGAACATGGACTGTTTCGAACGTGGTCTGTTATGAACGTGGTCTGTTATGAACGTGGCCTGTTATGAATGTGGTCTGTTACGAGCGTGGTCTGTTTCGAATAGTTTGTTACGAGTGGTCTGTTATGGACAGGTCTGTTTTGAACGGGAACCGATCTGAAAACGAAGTGATCAGCTGAATTGGCGACTTACATTTCTTCATCCACATTTCAAAGTCGTGAAATCGTGTTTTTTTATGACTGGAACCACGTTTCAAGGTACGTTTACGTGCTAACAGCTTTGCATAACTTTAGCAGTGCCATTATCAGAACTGTATGAAACGGAAGAAGATCAGCACAACCGCATTTGTCACAAATTTATTACGCAGCAAATTTCAACAAATTACGCAGCAAATTTCATCTGCGACTTACCGTCTGAAACGGTTTCTGAAACACAATATAAACGAAAAAAAAAAA
>JGI24158J21664_10006851_pt1 | contig 15058 bp, 7 predicted proteins | sample Ectturendosymbi3_FD_21664 | JGI IMG/M metagenome (IMG submission 21664) | reverse complement strand
GAAGACAAAACATCCTCCCCCTTGCTTCCAAGTAAATACATAAGCAAGTTCACCTGTTTCTTTCCCTCTTCCTCATGGAGAGTAGAAGCCTGCCGGTACCTCTCGAAACGTTCAACCCACGAGCACCATGAGTTCGGAAAATTAAAATCGAACGACTCAGGAGGCGGAATACGTACATGGGTCGACATACTGATCCTACTTCTGACACCATGTATTGTTATGGCGCGAACAGTCAAAGTCAAAACCAGAGTACACTCAAAACCGAGAACACGTTCAACGCGACCGCCCCGGCACCAACTAACTCCGCAAATATGATGTGTGCAACAAAGGTTGATAGCGAGCCGCCTCAGGCAAGAAACGCTGCACTGATTGCGAAGCGAGCGCACTGCATTCCTCTACAGTGATGTCATCGAGACCATAACCTTCGAGACCGAGACTTCACCAAAAATCTCGAGACTTGAAAATCGAGACCGAGACTCGAGACTTGAAAGTTGGTGCATTTTGCCGAAATAAAGAAAAAATGTCCTGATCACTTCTTAGTTGAATTTTTTCTACATTTCTGTAATTTTGTGGACATGTTTTGTTTTTTCTTACCCCCAAATACAACAAACAAAGATCGTCGAATTATAGAAATGTTACTGTGCCGTTTCTTTGCAACATTCAAAGACTCGAGACCTGTAGCTTTCGAGACTGAGACCGAGAGGAGACGTGAAACCTTCCAGATCGAGACTCGGAAAAATGCGTTTAGACCAGCTAGGTCCAACCCAACTGCTTTACTGGTTACTGATTTTTGGCTTGCTGAGCCAAAAATCATGTCGCTATCTTAACCAGGGCCGCACATTTACTGACATATTAATGAGGGCCACACATAGAATGACGTACTGTACTTATATCTGAGCAAATTAAATTTAGCTTAAGCTAATGTAGTGAAATTGTTCGAATCCTATCTGCAGTGGTAGCAGACGTGATAAATTGGCACTGAGAACCAAATGTCAAATTCAAGGTTGTCAAAATAAGGACAGGTTGTCAGTATGCAGGATACGTTTACTACAACGAAAACCTAAACAAAACCTTCGGGCCGCACAAAACCTTCGACTGGGCCGCGGGTTGGATATAGCTGGTCTAGACCGAGTCTCGAGACTCCATCACTGCTCATTGCTGCAGTGCATGACCCCAGAACAGTAAACTTGGCTTTTGTGCAGTCTGTCATCTAGGCGAAGAAACTGCATTGTAAGAATTAAATAGATTAATCGGAATGAAGTTGCTGACTTAGGGTTTTCCAAAGGTTGTTGGTTCATAGTCTCATTTACTAGAGGGAAAACCGAAAGTCGTTGTTTTGCCCCCCTGCAAAATAAGCAAAAGTATGAAAACGGGACGGATTTTATACTTAATTGCGCTACTGACTGCCACCTTGTGTTGCTGTTGCCGTTTTGTATTTTGTATCACATAAATAAAGTGATCTTTGGCGCCTTGCAGCTATTTTGATTGATGTACTGGCGGAGTGCGAGATTTTTGGCGCCAGTTTAGCTGTTGCCAACCTGGTTCGGTGTATAATACTGTGTGGTAGGCCTACTGTAGACTGTGGTACTGTAATTTTCAGCGTAATTCCAGTCGTCTGTGTGTTCTGCAGCAACTACTGACTTTTCTACGTTTTCTGTTTGTTTTTTTGCTTTGTCCAAAGTGAAACGTAAAGTAACTGACAATGACAATGGTTTATTTATTGTTGTGTCATATTATGACTCAGCCAACAAACAGGAGCACTACAAGAAGCCATTGCACTAAGCAAACCAACCACAATAGCGAACATTAGGGCAAATGAAAATACAATGACGCAATGGTTGTTCAGTGTGAACAAAGAGGGGTGCTGTGTCATAGGATTGGTGAGGGACCACGACGGTCATCTAATCAACCAACCCTGTTTAGTGTTTTTCAGTTTTTGAGAAGTGTTGGAAAACAACATTTGAATGAATTAAGCACAAAAGAAAGCAAACTAACACAGAACATCAATGGTGAAGAAAATGTAGAGATGAAAGCGCATGCCTTTGTTTGTACACAGATGAGTGGATTAAATTTAATTAAAGGAATTTGATGTGGTTAGGAATATGTTTTAACAAAATATAAAAAGAAAAAAAGTAACAAAAACTAATTGATGAGGTACAGAAGAAAAAAACAAAGCAAAACAGAAAAGATAACTGGAGTGTGCTTTCATGCTGAAAAGAATGGGATGTGCACAGGGAAGAAAAATGTGAAAAGTAAATATACCCAAAAAACACACAGAATTACAAAATGGTAGTGTCTATTTTACTGGCGATATTCTGGCGGCAACAGATCGGTTGGAGCTATTTTGCCGGCAGTTGAAGATTTGGTCTCGTGGCATGACACAATACAAAGAAAAAGGTCACTTTGTCAGGAAAACGGTGTCCTGCTCGTGCTGTAATGGTTAGTTGTTATGGCTGCTATGCCAGTTGTTTGCGGTTCGATATTTGTTTTGTTTTTTATTCTTTGTTTTTTTCCAGGCTCCGCTTAGGTGTTCTGTTACCTATAGGGGTTAGTGTTGTTAGGTTAAGATTAGGTTTGGGTTAGAATTAGGGTGAGGTTAGGTTAGCGTTAGCTTAGCATTAGGTTAGCTTTGCGTTAGGTTATGGTTAGGGATGGGTTAGATTAGCTTAGCATTAGGTTTAGTTAGGGATGGGTTAGGTTAAAGTTAGGATTAGGGTTAGGTTAGGGCTACGGTTAGGTTGCAGGTTTATCTTTTACTTATATTTACTTCCTATCTACCAAGCCTTTTGCCGCTGTGTATCTTTTAATAATTTGATTGTGTATCTTTTATCATGTAGGAAGTGTTTCTTCAGTTTCCATTTGAAGGTAAACGTAGTTGAAAACTTAATATCGAGTCATTCCATGTTAAATCATCCAAAAAAAGACAATTCTAAACCTTACCATTTCAGATTTTAATAAAATTTGTCATACATGTTGGCTTCGGCCTCTAAACCTTAAATCTAAAATTTTTTGTTGATCGGACGATCGGTTTCCAAGATATAAGGGGTTAATTTTGTGAAAATTGAGGAAATTAGGGGAGCGCCCAATTTAAAAACACCATATCTTCTGAACTAGTGCTCCAATCTGGAAAAGTAAAGTATCAATAAAAAGGGGAAAAGGCCAGGAATTTAAATCTGACACTGATTTTTGTGATTTGGGTAAATTTTGAGGTTATGACCTTTTGACCTATATTTTGACCTTGAAATTGACCTCGTGGATCAAGTTATAAAATCCTGATGACCATTGGATATTGTTTGTAGCCCTATTTGTTACCAACAATGTATCAAAAGATGGAATATGTAAAATTTTTTGTTTTCAAATAATTATAAATTGAAATTGACATGTTTAGACAATATTGGTTAAGTTTGCGCAAATCAAATGCAAAACAAGTCTTTCAAATGGCATCATTTCACCATGCACAACCGTAATGCCAGTGTTAGGATTATAGTTTGTTTTCAGGATAGCGCAGAAAGTCAAATTAACTCACTCAGCAAAAGTATATTTCCATGGAGAGATAACAATGTTAAAAGGTTACGTACCCACTTCAATGTATGTTACCTACACTATATTGTGATATTTTGTGTTTTTTGAAGTATAGAAGGTTGTTGATATGTCAGTATTAGTAAGTTAAGTTTTTACACTAATGTCAAACCCTGTGACCAGAAAACAGCATATCATGAAGCAGAATATTTTACTGGTAAGAGAGGAAAATGTCAATGTTGGCATTGCTAAGTAAGATTAAGTACACCATATCAATACAATTTGTTTCCTTCATGAGCAGGAATTGCTTAAGAAGTTTTCATTGCAACAAAGAAATTGTAGTGATCCATTTAATATTCATCCAAACAAGCAAGGACAAAATTGCAGGTCCCTTGTAGCTATTAGAAACTGAAAAATCCACCTCCAAATGTAATTCCTAGTGAAAAACACCGCAGCACATGTGCAATTAGACTGAATAAAGAAATGAACATGCTCAAGNTCTGCACAAACTCAAAGGCTTACTGAACCAAATGCTGGTGTGCTAAAGCATGAAAAGGAAGAATAAAATAGATATACAAGTTCACCACAACAGGATATCAATCTCAGTGATGTTGATTGTGTCACTGTTAGTTCTAAAAAGGATATTTTCCTTGTAGAATCAAATGGAAGAAGGCGATGGGGAAACAGAAGGTTCTGAAACCGGCACAGAAATTAAAAGATTGTATTGGGAAGACCTACAAAGTTGAATTGCAGTCATCTGCCTCAGAATTATATGAGAACAACAAAGAAGATATGTTTGTTTTATGCCATATGTTTGTTTCATGCCATGTTTCATGCCAAGAACTCAAAGCAGTAATCAAAAGATCCACTTTTTATATAGAACTTATACAAATTTTAACCCACTCTCCCTTCAGAAAAAGAATTCGGTGTCTTCAACTTAGTAATGAAAAGCAGAGCATTAAGTAAAGGTCATTCTAGAGCAGGGGTGACGAACATGCGGCCCGCGGGCCCACAAAAGAATTTCGTATGGCTCACGAAGCAATCAGGCGAGACCAGCAGTCATTACTTTAGTTTGTTTCTGTTGATTAACAATTTTTTTGTTTCTAACAGGTTTCATAGTATGACTAAAAAGTTGTGTGGCCCGCTTACTCAGCAGTAACTGACAAAGTAGTGGCCCGTGACAGCAAATAGGTTCGTCACCCCTGTTCTAGAGAGTACATTGCAAACAAGGGCAAAGCAATGTCACCTGAGCTGAAGAAGAATTTGTTGAATTCTATCGAAAAGATGAAAGGAGTCCAAGGTTCCCTGGGAAAAAAGGGATTGTGTGTGGCTAGGTTGATGAAAAAATCCTAGAGTACTCTCCTAGATTACCCTTTTCTTTCTTCAATGCTCGACTCTTCCTCACAAGGTGGTTTGAGACACCAAATTCTTTCGTTGTTCTTTCTGTAGTGGTGAAGGGGATTGGGTTAAAATTTGAACATGATTGCAAATGGTAAAATCTGGCTTATATTCTTCCACTTTGCGGTTGGCAACTACCTCTTTGCAAAAGCCATTAATTCTCAAGTTCTGACATTGCAAAATTACATGTTTTTGACAATTTATCTATTTGACAAGTTCTAATTTTCTTCTGGAAATTGTTGCCTTATTTGAGCTTTAGGTTCGCTGTTTTTTTAATCAAATCGCATCCATAGATGTCTTGGCTATTAACCTTACAAATTCATGTAAACACATTGATAATATGATTTAACAAAATATGAAGTGACAACTTGCTCTCAATTTGAGATCTTGTTATTCAGCTAGAAGAGCCACACAAAACATGTTGGTGAGCCCCATGTGGCTCGCCAGCTGCAGCTTTCCCGCTATTGAAAGAGAGTTTTCCACTGCAGTTGAGCACTAATCAAAGCAAAGGTGCTTCTGAGCTTGTTTGCTGCATAGTACATAGTACAGGATTTTACTTGTCTATGGATGTTGAGTTGTGTTGAGTTATTTTGGCAGTAATTGGGAATCTACCTGTCATGCTTATCATCATCCTACAGTGAGGCATTTAGTGATGCACCAAGATATTTGGCTTTGTAAAAATATTGTACATGTACGCTAACATAATTAACAAAGAACATTCAATGGATCAGAATGTTTATACTTTTATCTTGCAGGACTTGAGAATGTTTTGGCAAAACAAGGCTATTCATTTCAAATAGAATCGCTTTGAATAAGAATTGAGGATGCATAGTGTTGTGAATTCAATTCCCTATGAAAAAAAATTGTTGATGGATTCAACTGAGTTACCCTTGTGGAGACTGGTTACTTGAATAGCATTTTTCTGTTTCGTATGATGTCATATAGGCAGTGCCATATGCTAGCCTTTATGTGATGTCATGTATTTGTAACCTAGCAGCCAAGGTTTTAACACTAACATTCCTTGCAATAATACTATGAAAGGAAGCTGGCAAATATTCTGCATGATGAAAAGAGTAATGACTTTTTTATGTTCTACTATAATGTGCATATCTAATCTGTAACAAACGTTTGTCTCACCAATATGTATCAGAACTTAGTTCTTTTTCAGACATCATTGTCATATTAGAAACATGTATTAATCGAAAAAATGATCTTTTAGATAATCAAATTAAAGGGTATTATTTTTATTACTGTGACTCTGCAACATTAGCTGGTTTTGGCTCTTATGTACATGTTTCTAATCTAGGAATTGGTAGCACTATAGTATACTATCGTCGTAATGTTCAGTAAATCCCTTAGTTGCTTAATTATACAATAGCAGATCCTTCAGTTGTTAATATCTTGAAACATAATTTGTTTCACAGTTGTGCTTCACTTGTATTTGTTCCGTTTTCTATGCCTCCTTGTTTGTACAAAAGCAAATCCTTTGGTTGTTTTCTAGCTGGGTGGTAAACTAATGACCACTAACCATCTCTTTTTGCATCTTAATCACATTGTGTGTGCAGGATGCTAAATAAATGACTGCTGTAGAAATGATTTCACTGATTGTGTTGGTGGATTTTAGATGCTATGGGCGGAGGCATGAAAGCATTAAAATACTGTAACTGGTAATACAGACAACGCTGCTTAATTACTTATCAATTAAACGATTTGTTGAATAGGATTCTCAAATCCTGAACCAAAACCATTCAATTGTGAAGAAAACAGTCCAGTTATTTGCATTACATAGATACTCACCTACAGTGGCGCAACTAGGGATGGGCATTTAGGAACCCTAAACTAACCAAATCTAAAATGCTAATTTAAACTGGGTAATTGGATTTGGTTTGGACACTCCACAACATCAGCAGGGTGCTTGATTCCACCACATGAAAGTTGATGCGATGCGCACAAATAGACATTTTTTCAGTCCATTCCCATGCTTTTTTCTCTTGCACTGCATGAGAACATGAACACTATTGCACATGCACACACATTTTTTCAGTCCACTCACATACGTTTTTCTCTTGCACCATGTGGAAACAGCACTAAGTATGCAGACACAGACATTTTTTCAGTCCACTCCTTGCGTTTTTCTCTTGCACCAGGTGGGCAAGTGGAAACTTACAGCTGGCGCAAAATGACTTAGGACCTGCTCCATTTTTCTTTCAAAAACAAACGTTTGGTCTTAAATAGCAACTTTCATGACACATTAATATTTTGTCATGTTGCCGTTATTTTTTATGACCATTTGTAAGTGTTTAAGCATGGAAACACTAAACTTCTGAAATAATCCAAGCGCACCTCCTGGCACCAAACTTTTTTCAACTGATTTTTGAGGGTGTCCAGATTTGGGGTCTTCTTTTGTTTCATAAGATATTTTATTTTCTACCAATTTTCCATTCGGTTTAAATCAGGACAGTTGCTAGGCCACAAAAATATTTTGATCTGCTTTTTGTTGAAGGCAATTTTTTATTTTTAGATTTCATGGCAGGGAACATCACCCCTTGCATAAACACTTCACAGCCATGAGTATGAAACAAATCCAGCATATGCTCCTCCAGTACTTTTTATTCAAGTTTCACCATTCATTTTTTGTTTTTTGGGCAGGAAGTGAAAGCCAGCTCTAGGCCTGCCCATTTCACCAGAAAAATCTCCCGATCCATGACCGAATCTGGGTGTTCAACAGTTAGAACTTTGAACCTGGGATCAAATCGATAGGCATCGAATGATGGAGGAACCATCCGAAACACTTGAAAGTTACTTTCATTAGAAAAAATAACTTCCACTGTTCAGGGGTTAAGTGGACATGTTTCTTCGCTATAGCAATTCGCTGCTTATTCATACTTTCAGTTAGAAGTGGTTTCTTGGCAGCTTTACGACAATGAAAACCTGAGTCCTTCTGGAGGTGATCCTGCATTGTTCAGAATGAAAGGTTGTGAAGCAGCTCTGGATGCAGATTTTTCACATCCTGTGCTGTTAACTGAGGTTTCTTCTCAATTTCTATCCTCAGAAAGGTGTCTGCAGCATAAGTCTTTTCCTTCCACCTCCAAATTTATGATTTGGAACTGCATTGCTTGGTAGTCCTTTGGCTGAAGATAAAAACTTGCTCTTTTGCGTTTACATATAATTTTTATTAGTACTTTTTTTAGTCCACGCAAAAATGCCAACCTTCTCATCTTTATTACTGTGTATTCCAAGCATGTTAAAATGATGCTTTCAAAAATAAACACCTCACTGATGATCTATACTAAACTATCTCTTATACAGCAAAATCCTCCTTCCTGAATGATGTCTCCTGAAGACTTAAATTCCTCCAATTTTAAGATGATTATTGTATAATAATACCAATATTGTATCATTTCATTCATACTAACCCAATGATCAATATGCCATGTGGTTCACAGTAAATTGATTGAAGTAATAGTCCAGATATGGATTAATGCTTATACATATGCAAAATTTAAAATTTTGAAGCTAGGTCCTAAGTCATTTTGCGCCAGCTGTAGCACTAATGTGCATACACTGACTTTTTGCAGTTCACCACATAAGCTTTTTTGAGACACCAACATGCGCAGTGATTTCTGCAGTTACTTAACCCACTACATGCATTTGAGTGCATTGTTTCCTGCATGTTTTAAAATCAGTTGTCGTTTTGTTAATGCGTCAGCTAGAAAAGTGCCTGGAGAGAGGAAAACAGCGAATGAGCAGTTGTTTTTGCTTGCACAAATGGTTTGAAAAAAAATAACTTGCCACGTCAGCTTTTTCTAAAACATATTTTTCCCGTGCATTAGTAACTACCACCAAGTTGCGATCACTGTTAACATGCAGACATTTGGAAAACCTTACTATATTGCACTACATCAGCAGCGCATCGCTTCACTGTCATAACAGGTCCCCTTGTGCTGCTGATCAAATATCAGACGTTGCCACTGCAGGTTTCTAATGCGAGTGTAATGTTGTGTACGATTATTACAAAACAACCACATCGCTCCACATGCGTGCTATATGACACCGTTGGTATCTGTAGTTTGGTAACGCACTGAACACAGATTTCATGAACTGTGGGATATAAAAAAGTTGGAGTCGGGTCGCGCTTCACACCTCATGTATAAATTTGATAAACAAATTGCGAGGTGCAACAATTCTTGTATAAAGATTCTTAATTTGTTTGAATACCCACACGTGTTAACTGCTTAAACATCACAACCAAAACTGCAAATGACGAACTATATGAACAAAATGCTTAGGGGTAAAAAGAGGTGACGAATTAGACGAACAGAAGTGTACGCAAAAGATAGGAGTTCTGCCGGGACCAAAAAAGTGACGAATTAAGCGAATTGACGAATAAAAAGATGCAGAATTAGACGAATTCTACTGTATTTGCTGTTTCGGTTTAGGATTCTGGAATCCTATGTGCTAAAGCAATTTATGTGTTTAATTGGTATGAAACAGCTGAAGTTGTTTGTAGTTGTCCTAGGCCACTAGCCAAGTTTGATTGGGTCTAAGGACATCTATAGCCTAGACAAATGAGTTTTATTCTAAAAAGTATTGTCAGAATCTGGCCTTTCCTGGTACAACCACTTTCGCTTTGCGTGGGAATGTCTCCGCTCCTGTACAGGTTACGGACCTGGTCAAAGTGTCAAAAGATGTGGCAAGTCTTGTAGTTTGCACTCGAAAACAATTTTTTTGGTTGGGGATGCGGGTTGTTGTGAGTGACGTCATAAGTGAAGGACTTTTTGGCCACCTTGGCCAACTTCACCTGGCCCTGGGAACCAACCATTAGATGGTAGTATTTTGATAAAGTTTTTATTGGAAACTAAGCTATAATCCGAGTCTTTTCATACTTTGGATGACTTGCTGGGGTTTCGGGTTCAAAAGTTATGATCTAAGATAATAAAAATTTTTGACTAATTAGTTAATTAGATAATTAATTAGTTTGTTTATTTTAGATCATAACTTTTTAACCAGAAATACTAGAAAGTCAATCGAAGGCTCAAACGACTCGGACTCGAGTCTAGTTTCCAATGAAAACTTCAGTGAAATACTTTGGCCTAGCGGTTGGACCCTAGACCAGGCAACAAGAGCCAAAATGGCCCAAAAACTGGTTCACTTATGACGTCACTCACAAAAAATCCACAACCTGCAACCAAAAATTTTTTCCCGAGTGGATTCTAGAAGACTGTCCGATCCGTTTGAGCCCTTGAACAGCTCTCTAGCGCAATCGGCGGAGGAGCTATGGCTTTGGTAAGGCAACCGACAACTGCTGGTTTTAGGTGGAAATTGAAGTACGAATATATCGTAGATCGGCTCTCAAAGTGTTAAGAAAAGTGCGCTGTGTGGGCCTCCTTGGTTTTTGAGTGAATGACATTTTTTAGCAATTCTCAGGTGCAATGCATTGCAGGAAAAAAACAATAAGATTAGGTATTCTGTTTAGCTATTCCTGAATAATTCTAGAATAGTAAACTATTTTGAAATGCCCATCCCTAGGTGCAACTAGAAATAATCAAAGAGGGTTGGCAAAGAAATACGAGATACTAGTTTTGAATGAGTAGACTTGACAAGGCTGGCTAGTTTAGGTCAAGTTAAAACCATAACGACGATTTTATTGAATCAATATGACTTACGTAACAATAGTGACAAATTTTCAGTAGAAGCAGCTACGTCAGGTAACGGCAGCGAAAAATAATATAGCCATGCAATTAGAGCAGCGTTCCTTAACCTTTTTCTACCTCAGCATCCCTTTTAGTCACGCCTAAGCAGTCCAGCACCTCCTACCGTTGGCTAACATCTGGTTACTATAATGATAAAGTAAAGACAAGTGCAGTACATCACATTCCTTTTACCGCTACATATATGACCTTACTCAGCACCCTCTGAAATTGATTTCAGCACCCCAGGTTATGAAACCCTGAATTAAAGCAATATGAAATGCCAGCAAGAAACTTGTGAAGGAAATGCAACGTTGGTATAAGCGTTCTAATTATACGGATGAATTAAAGGTCGAAGTGCTTGGACTAACATTGTGTTTACTTTGTGGGTTTATTGCTGCCACTTCTCCTTTTTTCACGTAGCTGTGTTATTATTTTTGTGCCATCACCAAGCTTAGATGCTTTCATTGAAAATTCACCGCAACTGTTACATAACAATCTCATAGATTCGCGACAGGAGTGTGGTATTCCATGGTACACTGGTGTTCTGTGATAGGAGTCCTGTCAGTGATGGAGTCTGGAGACATGGTCTCGATTTTGAGACGAGTCTCGAGACCATTTTTTGTGAGTCGCAATCATTCGATGATTTCTGGACTCGTCTGGATCTCGAAGGCTACAAGTCTCAGTCACATTCTATTGCTTTGAGACTTTGAATACTGCAACAATATGGTTTAGGAAAACTCCTGTAATTAAACATATTTTTATCCGCTGTATCTGCAGGTAAGAAACAACCAATGCAGGTAGGAAAAATACCAAAAAATCGAAAAAATTCCTCATTCGAAGTGATGATGGCATTTTTTGAAAAGTTATAGAAAAATTTTAGCATAATCCACAAATTTTCAAGTCTCAAGAAAACTGAGATTTTTTGATAAACTTTTGGTCCCAAAGCTATAGTCTTGACTGCATCTCTGAGTCTGGTATTTCCTCGAATTTCCACACGTTGCATGAAATCAGAGTAGCAAGTGGTCCACGAAAAATACAGTCTTTACAAATTTGGCTATTGTGATGATATCCTGGCAGATTTTTAGAGTTGACCATAAATGTGTTTCATAACACAACCTGTAATTGAAGCCCAAACAAGTGCTTCAATAGTAAAATATATAATTGTTATTCATTCATAGGTTCTGTACATAAATATATACTCTGTTAAGAAAAACAGGTCACATCCAGTATCAAATAAAAGTCAGATCGTATTATGTTGCCCACCTCTGTTGCATTAGAATCTATTCTGTGCAGTTTGCAGGTACTATGTTGGTATCCAAAGTGTTGTGAGCAATGCATCAATTTTGACAAGTTTTTACAAGATATTCATAAGTTGTTATATCATAGGCGGCCATCGATGAAGCAGGACACAGTTGTGTTAGTTTCTGTGCATGAACCTTGTGAGCTTGTCAAAGCATTATCATTGCACCTCCACATGATTAAATCGGTACAATTGTGTTCTGTTGTTTATTGATTTAGGTGCATGCTCTTCATGAAAGAACCAAAATTATTTAATCTTCAGGAAAATTTTGGATTATTCCTGTATTTATTGGCCCTCAAAACAAAATATAATGAACTGTGGGAAATACATACTGTGACAAAAAACACAAGTTCAAACTTTCCAGCTGAAGTAGCATTCTTCAATTAGCTTAGTTTGACCCTGTGAATTTTGGTGCATCGTCTCTGAAACTTATACAAAGTTAACCTTTTTGATTCACAAACTGATTTTGGTATGAATCCAGACATCTTACATAGTACATTTGTTACATTTGAGGATATGGTACATTCTACCAAATGAAGAAATTTTTCGTATATATATTGTTTTTTCATTATTGACAAAATGTTGTTGTTAGGGCTGGATTCAAGTAATTACTAATTACTTTCTTGAAAGCCTTTACTAATTACTTGATCAAGAAATTTTGTTATTACTTAGTATTTCAAGTAATTTTTTTTAGAAAAGTACAAATTTTAGAAGACACATCTGCAACTATAAATGCAACAATATATATTCATGACATGCATCATCACACATAAAACAAGCCATTTAGGCGAACAGATTCCTTGCCTGTGCAAAGTGATTTGTGAGTCACACATGTTGACTGTCATCGTGATTATGCTTTGGAACGAGAAGTTTTGAATCATGGTCAACAGGTAGCTAATTTTGCTGAACCAACAATTATGTGATTAAAAAATTGCAATGATTTTGATGTACTTACATGTTGTTAAGTGTAAATGTTGGTTTTCTGGAGTTAGAAATTCCGGTCGTAGGAAATGCTGGTTATCCATGAGTACTGGGTGGTTTACCTTCAATGACTGCAAGAGCCACTGTTTTGGCAGAGATTTGCAACGCTATTACTCCCCAGCCGATTGAGCTAGGGAGCTGTTCAAACCCTTTACGGATTCAGCAAGTCTTCCAGTTCAAACTAAAAAAATGTTTTTTTTCGTTTTGGGTGTGGGGTTTTCTTTGGGTGACGTCATAATAAGGGCATGTTTTCACCCTTGTAGCCAAGTTTACCCAGCCCTGGGCACCAACCCAATGGGCCATTTTTTAAAATCTAGGCTGTCATCCAGGTCTTTAGAGCCCTTGACTGGCTTGCTAGCATATCTGGAGCCAAAATTATTGCTAAAAAAACAAAAACGGATAAAAATTCTACACTCCCAAGTGCTAACCTGGGCTGTATTCCGCCCCAGGCCATAACTTGTTAACCGATGGAGCTAGAGCAGTCGTTCTCAAAGTGGTCGATATTGACCCCCAGGGGTTAATTGGGCTATCCAAAGGGTCGATAAATAGTCATGGGGTGGAATGGGTGTCACTTAATGGCCAAGGGGTCAATGAATAACTGCTGGGGTGTTCAGGAGCAATGAAGCCTCCATTTCAAAATTATTGTTAATCGGGCAAGGAATGCAAATGGCGTTTTTCAACAAATCAAACAAAATTAAGAAGGCTGATCAAATCTCAGCTACAGTAGTTCAAAAGTACATTTGCTTCAAATAGTTTTTTATTAAATCATGCATTGTGATGACTAGGGTAACCATTTTTCTGACCTAAAAACTAAAAATTGTGACTTCATAATTCAAAACTTTTGACTTTGTTTTGAGCAACATATTTTCAGCGTTTGCAACTGCAAAATAGTTCAGCCATAGGTGTTGCGGTTAACCCAGAAGCATATTCAACCACTCTAAGCTTCGAAATAAAAAATTTGTTTCTAACTTTGGGGATGATATACAGACAAGTACATTAATAACTAAAGTAGTGGCAAACCTGAGAAGATCATAAAGTTGAAACACTATATGCAGAATGGATTGAGCATTTACCAAACCAAGTACTGTAAGACAACATTTCTTGTCTATGGCTGAAATTGTTTTGCAGTTGCAAACGCAGAAAAATTATAGGTCAAAATAAAGTCAAAATCTGTAAATTATAAAGGCAAAATTTTGCATTTTTAGGTCAAAAATTTGGTTGCCCTATTTATCACAAAGCGAACACATAGAAGCCGATAGTGGTGTTGAAGCTATATAAAAAAGTTTAGTGATTTTGCTTAACATGGGAGTAAGCATGGACTTTGGGTAAGCGGAAACAGAGATTAGAAGAAAGCTATCTTCTGAAAAAACTGAACTTAGCTCTAGGTATGCGGTTTTAGTCAGACAAAAATGTATTCAAATGTGAGAAAGCTGCATACGAGAGTGGCTGAAGATTTGGCAAGGAGTGCCTGATAGAGTTGGAGTGGCTTGCAAAGAAATATTCAGCTGGTTTTGTGTATACCGTCTGATAACTGTGCAAAAAGATAATTTCCAACTATTTCAGAGCATAATAGTATTCTGGACCATAAAAGGAATGAAAATGCACTGTTTTGGAATGACGAATTTTCTAGTGCTTAATAAATGCTTAATAAACTTAATAAATAACGAAATCATAGAAACTTATTTTCAGTAAATGACAAGTTTATGATGTTATGGTTGAATACAACAATTAATTCCTCTGCTCTATCTGGACTCCTCCATTCAATCAAGCACCTTTTAAATCTTAAAAAAACTATTCCGCATTCTCTCAATGGGGAGTCGGGTCGCGCTTCTCAGATGAAGATCCTTAATTTGTTTGAATTCCCACATGTACTAGCTGCTTAGGCATCTAAAGCAAAACTGCAAGTGATGAATTAGACGAACAAAACGCTTCTCAGGGATAGAAAGAGGTGTCGAATATAGCAATTTGACGAATTAGGCAATGGCAAATTAGACGAACAGAAATGTACACAAAAGAGGGATTCTGTTGGACCGACAAAAAAGTGACGAATTAAGTGAATTGACGAATTAAACGGTGACGAATTAGATGAGTTCTACTGTATGTATAAATATATCATGCAACTAATTTTTTAACTCCTTGGCGTCTGGGTGGTTTTGGCAAATTTCGC
>JGI24158J21664_10006849_pt1 | contig 15062 bp, 6 predicted proteins | sample Ectturendosymbi3_FD_21664 | JGI IMG/M metagenome (IMG submission 21664) | reverse complement strand
TGGACTGAAGATGCCGTATGGCGAAATCGATTTCCATTAAATAACATCAATGCGTGCTGATTTTTGTTACTGGTGCAGTGTGCACAGACAGTGCTTAAGTACTTCCATTATTGGAGTAACTTCCTGTTATAAAAAGCGCTTAATCTTGCTTAGAGAACCCCTGCAGGGTATTTTTGTCGCACATAGCCCTCGGTTGAACATCATGTCCACTGCACAGTCAAACATCGCCCAACTTTATTGACATTTGTATCTTAAAAATTAGCATGCTTACTTTTAAGCCGGTATAAGCTCAAGAGTTTGTCTACTATTAAAATAAATTTAGACCGCCATGCGCATTTGCCTTACTGATGATTTCAAATTTTTCAATCAAACGGTCTGTATAGTGTTGATGTAACAAGCCTACGGATGAAGGTGTGTGCAAAACAAGCAAATACATTTTGCTTATTAGAAAAATATGCGGTTGTAACCGAAGAACGCTATTCACTATTTATTCTCAAGATGTCTAGATGAAAAAATAATAAGACTTTCCGTGCGCAACCAACCAGAATCAACTCAAGTTCCAGTAAAAAGTTATAATAGCGCTACCACAAAAAGAACAAAAGAACGGCTGATTTTTCAGTTTGAAGAAACAAGCGTTTTCGTTGACCGTTGACCCTATAGCATCTAAATACAGATTAGTATTTCTTCTGATTAACTGCATGCCAAAAATTACGCAGCATAATCAGTACTTCTTCTCCGTCAATCAATAAAATGAAATTTCAGTGACAAGTTCAGCAGTTGTTTTGTATAATCGGAGTTTACACAATTTTGCACGAGTGCCAAATAGAAAAACCAGATTGCACCTAAAGTTATCAGATTTTGCACTGCTGGCACAGCAGGTTGAATTCACAAACTTACCACTGGAGAGTTATCCGACCACACAAAGTTGGTGTTTGCTGCTTCGTCGTTTAATCCCATAAAAGTTTCACCAGTCAAGTGACCTGCAAAAGAGATATTTTCCGCACTTTATCACTGTGATTGGCGAACATTATCACAGAAGAGAACATACAGCTACCAGCACTTGGAGAGAAAACACTAATATAGCAGCACTTGGCATTATATGCCAGTCACTGTTTACAAAAAAATTGTTAGGTAAAATTTCTACTGAATACTCAGCACTTTAACTAATAAAAACGAAAACGTAGAAACGCCTAAATGAGCTCCAAAGGCTATGGAAACTAAGGATTCCGTGGTCAAATAATGTCCTAAATGCGGTTGAGGTGCCAATCATTTTTCTAATCTGCCTTTCCTTACGTGAAACATTGATTTTTGTAGGTAACGTGTGACTGTCAGAGCTAAATTTTTTATAAAACTGAAGAGTTTTGAAAACCAACAGACATTGATTTAAATATGAAGCTCAGTCAAAGTGTCTCACCTTTCACAAACTCGTTTTCATCTGCGTTGTGCAAACTCACCAGATGTCCGCCGTCACCAATGCATTTACGTTCGGCATCATGCCACGATAATTGGGCTTTACGTTCGAAATAATAGCAATGCCCCCCAAACTTCAACCATCCTGGATCGCATCCTTTGTTTGGAGCTGAAAAGATAAAAGGTTTCGGAAAAATAAATACTACAATTTTTGAGAACTTAACAGAAAAAAACATCGTGAACTTCTCGCTGCGTTGACGGTAAAATTTTTCTGTTTTTAAGGCATCTACAATTGGATATGAAGTTTCATTACACTACCGCTGTACTCATTTTGGCCTTACGGGTTACGGTGCGTCACGAGTTGTCTCTATATCCTGGACACCCATCACCACCTGCTTTGTTCCGGGGCACATGCGGTTGCTTGCGTGATGAAAGCAGCTGCATTCGTGATAACTCAACGACGGGACCGCGGTTGAAACTCCTTCCATCAGCGCCGCGCTAGAGGCTGGACAAGGGACAAGCTGCAAGTGCAGTTTTACAAGTCTTCGGCAGGGATTTGGACTTGGCATTGCAGATTCATTAGCGTGTGCCCAACCGACTGTGCCAATTAACCGGTTTACCATTGCCTTTTATACAAGGGGGCAAAAGATGAGGTTGCTCGCCAAAAATATGGGATTATAATTATCAAACCGTTGATCAAAGCGTATCCTGAAGACGGAAGGGTTCTGACTTCGCAGCAAGCCTTGCAAATCCTTGAAGCGATGTTTGCAGTTGTGTAAAGGCATTACAGTACGCCTTTCCAGATAGGCCAGTCACTTGTAAATACCTGTGCCTTGGCCTGGATTTGAAATTTTTCAAACATCTGCAAATGCAGCATATTATTTCCTAACGGGACGATAGACATCAACATCCAATGGTTACACGCCAACAAATTGTGTACAAACTATTCCAGAAGCAATTCCATGTTCATAAGTAACCTATGCAGTAAAATATTTTCAATTTATACGTAATCAACTAATATCAAAATAAAGTCACATCAAATATTTTGGCATTATAATTGATGATAAACATAATCAGAAGCCTCAAATAGAAAATTTGGTAAATCAACTTGCAAATCATGTAAAATTTTCTTGAAATTAAAACACTACGCCAACATTTCCGTAAACAATTGTCTTTCTTTTGCTCTTTCTCATTTCTCTAACTGTTTATTAACGAACTGATGAAGCGACAGTAAAAACGCTTTACTTCCTCTGATTAGACTGCAGAATAAAACGGTAAGACCGCTTAATCATAACAAAACTAAAACTGATTTTAAGTGGCGAATATTAAAATATCTTTACTTGTTTGAATTATCACTTGCCTATATTCATATGCACGTTTGATAACTATTGACTGCTTAAAACTTTACATCAATTCACGCTAATGGATTAAGACTTGCTTTTTCGCAAAAATAGCATCCTCTAGAATGATAATCTCTCTTGCCCAGCTTTCCCGCACTAGAGACTGTTGACGTTATGCGTAATTCAGTTTTCAACTACAGTAAATTTTAAAAAGAATTACAAGGCACTTATTAACCTGATTCCCTCAGTAGCTGATTTTTTCTAAGCATTCTGTCGAGCACTTCTTTCGAAATATGCATAATTTTGTATTTTTGACTGATGGGGGTTGCTACCACGATGCTGGTGCATGCCTAAAATGTGAAAAACAAAAGCCGTGCTTGCGAGATCTCTCATGCCAGTTTTGCATAAACAAGTCTGGCATTTTCATGGACGCGCGAGGTTCGTAATTGCTTCCTATGAGGGTATTCGCTAATACGACAATCTGAGTAGACAAGCACCTGGCTTACATTTTTAACCTCGGTTGTTGATACTTAACCTGTAAAAGGATTTTTGCCATTTTGGTGGGAGGCACCTTTCGGGCCTCCAGCATTTTTGTGGAAGAATATGTTTGTTACTGAAAAAAAAATCGAAATACAAGTTTATTTTTTTGGAACAGATGAGCTTGAGAACAATTACTGGGTTGTTATAAAATGTGCCTGTATTCTTAAACGTTTGGAATCATTTTGCCAATTGGTATCTATACATTCAGGTTTTTAAGGTTACCTGAACAGGAGTGTATTTCGGTCCCAAACTTAGGTTTGAAATTCCTGAAAATTGGAAATCTTTTTCATCTCCTTTATTTCGTAACCAATGCAAATATGTCTTGCTCCCTTTCCGATATGCCATTTGATTCCTCGTTGCGTGCTTGTTCCATTTTTTGGTAAATTTGTATATAGGGTTTCTTCACATCTCTTCCTGGACATAGGCATGCTTTTCTCTGTATTTTGTTTTTCTTTGAAGTTCCTCTTTGTTACTCACTTATGTTTGATTTAAAAAGTTGAGTCACTTCATTTCTGCTCTTCACTTCAAGCTTCATTTAGTATTGATTTATGCCAAAAAAGGCTAGCTGAGTAAATGACACAAAGGGTTTTCCCCAACCGTATGGCTTTAAACATGTAGTTCACACCCAATTACACACAAAAATAGCATGTAGGTAATTATACATAGTTACTGGTGTTACACATTCTGAAGCAACTGCTTTTCCAACCGTTTTAATTCCTGCTGTACGTAAATCTTGCAAGGCTTCCCAAATTTTTTATCTCCGTCTTTATACAATTTCCATCAATACAGGTAGTAATTGCTCAGGCAACTTTTATATGTTTTCCAAAAACTTGTTCAGATTAATATTGTTAAACGCGATTGTCCTGGTAAGGTGGTTGTTATTGATAATTTAATGGATTATTACAATGTTTAGCTTCTTTTAGCCAATCCTTCCAACAAGGTCGGTTTTCCACTGCGAACGGGAATTTCTCTTTGCACCTATTTAATCTGCCACTTGTGATTTCACTTCATCAAGTTATTGTGATAGTATAGCACAGGACAAAACGTATCAACATAGATGCTTCCCTTTAGAGCAAGGGTTCCCAACCTGAGGTACATTTGCCTATCTGATGGGGTGCATTTAATGTTAGCACGAGATGGGAAAAATATATTTAAATATATATATTTTCTTTAAATACAAATATAGTTAATTTTTTTAATATATTTAAATTATATTCAAATATTATAATGCTATTTATATCTTATTAAAAACTTCAGCGCATTTTTGTTATTTTGCTCAGCCTTTTTAAATAAGAAGGAGAAATTAGATAAGAAATTTAAGGGTACATGCTTATCTGTCAAAATGCTGAAGGGTACATGGTTATAGAAAGGTTGGGAACCCGTACTCTAGAGTAAGTTAAAAAAATGAAAAATACATATCAACACAATGTGCACCAGCTGCAAAAAAATCAATTTAGCATAAACTAAATATTGTAAAAAACAAAAGCGAAATGTCTCAAGAAAAAATGCAAATGAAGGAACTAAACAATGGCTAACCTAAAATTTTGTTCAAGATAATTTTACAACATTCAATGTGGGCCTATTCTCATCTGGAGCTTCTTCAACATTTCCGCAAAAAGTAGACTCTCTTTTCGAATGTAATACTTGAGTACAAGTAGATCTTTCATTCATAGCATTTATCAAAAACAATTTTTTCGTTTCTAGGAGATTTGAAAAATATGTTAACACTCACTCAGTCACTTTTCGCATCCGATTTTCCACTAGTGATGGTAAGAAGACCAACAGCCCTAGAAATTCCTAAAATACCTCGCTACTGTCCGCAACCGCTGATAGGTCAGTTGACTTCACACCAAGACCGGATCAAACCTGGTGGGAGATCTAACCATACCAACTGCTTGCCCGTCGACTCCTGGGCCTCTTTCATGGGGTTTTAGATTCCAGTACTCACTTTGTCAAGCTTCCGTGAAACGTATGGTCAAGTGGACGAACCATTGCAGCTGTGATCTCTTTGCACCGACGAATTGGCGCGATGTTTAGGGTTTCTCTATTTTTTTTCTGCTGCGAACCTTGTCTTCCACGACATGAAGCCTTCATAAAAATTCCATATCTGTCGCTTTCACGTGAGATGCCTTCTTTCAGTCATTACCCAATATTCAGGACCACAGGTGAGAACCAGAACAAAGACCAATATAAAAACTGACAGCTTTGCAATGTTAAAAAATCCAGTTTTGTGAATACGGAACGACAAACTTCACCTAACATTGTGTTTGATTTACCAAACCGTATATCAATTTCCTTGATCTACCTTCCATCACGTATAACAAAAGACCAAAAATTTTGATTGGTAATAAGTAGACTGGGACGAAAACCTCCCTAGGTATCTTCCAGCTTAGCTTAATTTTTTTAGCGTCATTTAGTTGGTAAATTTTTCGGGTCGTGCACTGTGCGTAAACCTCTAACGCGTTTGTCATGATGCGTGAGACAATCCGTGCGCGATGGCATTGAATTTTTTTGCGCTTTTCGTTGTAGCTACTGAAAAATTGCACTGTTGGCCAAATCGGTCTGGGGGCAAGCACCTTGCCAAAATCAAGATTAAACGGGGAATATACGAAGGAGATGCATTGTCACCACTGCTCTTCTGTGTAACAGTACATCCACCAACCTGCATCCTCAGACACACTAAAGAAGGATACACACTAAAAACATGCCACAAAAAGTAAACCATCTACTCTACACGGATGATCTGAAACTGGACGCAAAGAACGAAAAAGCTCTGACATCCCTGGTTGGGACAGTTCGAATCTTCACAACAGATAGGCCTATCTGCCTGGCGTTCGGACTAGAAAAATATGCAGGTAAAATCCAACATGGAAATATCAAGGCAACGTACGGATTAAATCGAGATATGGAAAAAATCAAGGATGGCAACATTGAAACAGATTACCATCACCTAGTATACTACCTGAACATGCAGAACAAACGGAAAAAGGTCCTAAGCAAAATAAAAACCACCTACAGAAGAAGGCTACAAGGCAGATTCTGAAATAACGCCTCAATGCCAAAAACAAAATCCATGCCAACAAAACATACGCAATGTCAGTAATCTCCTACACAGGAGGAATCATAGACTGGAACAAGAAAGAGATACAAGAGCTACACAGAATGAAGACCATGAACATGTATGGAAGTCTTCATCCAAGAGCAGACACTCACAGGTTGTACCTTCCAAGAAAAGAACGCGGCAGAGGATTAAGAAAAGTTGCAACAACAGTCAGATTCCAATATCTAGGATTACGGTAGTACGTCTGCAAAGCAAAGTAAAAATGATCCTCTGATAGATCCAATCTGGAAACATCAAGAAATCACAGCATACAAATATAAAAAGGAAGGAATTGAAGTATGCGAAATAGAGAACACAACAAAATGTTCTAGAAAAGTAGCAATCAGCTACATGGACAGTACAAACGGCAAGTACCTGAGATCACATCGATAAAGAATGCCTACAGATGGATGGGAAAAAGCACAGGACTCAAGGTAGAAACAGAAGCACTTATAACAGCAGCACAAGATCAAGCACTAGACACCAAGTGCCACAAAGCGAAGGTACTCCACTTATCAAATGATCCAAAAATGCAGGATGTGCAAAGAGAGGGATGAGACAGTTGTCCACATAGCGAATGCCTGCCCCATGATACCAGGAAACTTGTACAAAACAAGACACAGCAACGTAACAGCAGCAATACACCACGGCATATGTCAGCACTACGATATCAAAACGACAGATAACATCTGGATCCACAAACCCAACGCAGTAGCAGAGAACGACATGGTCAAGGTACAGTTGGACTTCGAGATCAGGACAGACAAACAGATAGAAGCTCGAAGACCAGACTTAATATTATTAGACAAGCAGACGAAAGAAGGACTCATATATAGATGTAGCAGTACTAAATGACACACATAGTAGATAAGGAAAGGTCGAAGATAGAAAAGTACCAGGACTTGAAGTTAGAAATATAGAGAATGTGGAACATCAAAGCCAGAGTAATACCAACAGTGATAGGAGCCCTGCAGCAATCAGCAACAATCTGGAGAAACACCTCGAGGAGATTCCGCGCAAAAACAAGATTCCCAACGAGCAAAAACAGCAACAATACTTAGCAGTGCACACATCCTACAAAATGTGCTCGATCTGCTTGGGTTGGGGTAAGACTCCGAGGTCAGAGAAATGCACCTACCTCAACGCACGAGTTGAGTGAATCAGTGTTGCTGCTGTTGTCGCCGGAGTTACAGCGATTTGTTTCTGCAGAGGGTAGCTGTGATTTTTGTACTAAAGTCGACTCAAAAGTTTTGTGCGTCACAGAAAGTTTGTACTTTAGCCTAGACCAAGATTGAGTAAACTTTTTTCAGTGAGGGCCGAATTGTTTTGTCAGCACCCAGCGAAGGGCCAGCTTCTACAAATCATACTGTATGAAAAATAACATGTTTAATATTTTCTATTTTTTCTATTTTGTGTTTTGATATTTAAACGTATTTTATTTTATCAAGCGGATGATATTTTATTACATGATTTTTTGGTTTTATATTACCATACTTCATTAGATATATATGCTTTGTGCACACAAGGGCTGCAATAATTGTTCAGCGGGCCGTATGCGGACCGCAGGTTGTAGTTTGCGCACTCCTGTTCCAGAAAGAAACAGTCGGCCGTCACTCTAAATCAGCTTTCTTTTGTGAGACACGGACCTCTGTTACATCCTAATAAAAGTAATGGATCCCCTAAAAAGAAACGTTGCAATAAATATTCGAAATCAGGTTTCAATAATCATGGTAGTAATTGAAATGTCTGCAAAGTCTATTAACTCCTAAAATCACATACACGGACCCCTTAGGGGTTCACGGGCTCACGGTTGATATGTTCTGCTCTAAATGATAGTTTTTCTCTGTCAAAAAACGCAATGCGGATAAATATATTCAAGGATGGACTTAAAAACAGTTGGTAAAGGTGGCGAATTTCTCCGATGTAAAGAAATGAGCCAAGCCAGTGGACTACAATGTTTACAAATGCTCGGACAGTTTTATTGACTCAAGTGCATCAGTCGCATGACGTCCATCATGCTTCGCTGGAAGTTATGATTGACAGGACCTGGAAAAATTCCGTTGCAAACATTTTTTTCTAAAGGAGTAATTTGCCCGAAGCAGAAAAACGAACTGATTTTCACAAATCTAACCTTCTCAAGTATCTAAAGTAAAAGGACCATTTCAAAAACCGAAAAAGCTTTTAACAACCAGGAACAGTTGACGAGTTGAAAGTTGCATTGATATGTTGCGATAGGAAATTTTTACGTTTTATGTAACTTTTCACGTTTTTTTCATTAGGGTCGAAAATATGATGTACGACCCGGATGACGTTATGGTATACCTATGCCCGAACCACGTTCTCGTAAGGACTGTATGTGATTAGCATTTTTAATAATATCAATTAATTTTTGAATTAAACAAAGCATTATATGTCAATATACAGATATAAATCGGATCTTTTGGAACAATGCAGGAACCCCTCGGTCAAAGTTCAGGGGTGCATAACCTGCGGCCGTACGGCCGCAGCCTTCATTAGAAGCATAACCTGCGGCCGCAGCCTTCAGTAAACATTTATGCGGCCAATCACATATAATTCAAAGTGTAAGTTATGCGTATTAGTCCAAACTCAACGAATTCAAGCCGTATTATTAAACTCGGCTGTGCATTAATTAAATTTATTTTTGCTGTATGAAGGTGGTTTGCAGAAATACGGCCAAACAGACGTGCTGAAGTGGGCTAGGCTCAGTGTGTTGAGGCAGAACTGAAGAAATGCAAAAATTAAAAATATCTTCAACTGACTGGCGGCCGTAATTCATAAAAATAAACATGATGCTACCGGCAATAACAAAAAGGTTGTGCGTCACTCTCATAGTTCAACTGTGTATTCCTGTATCACTGTGAAAATTGCGCCTTTTCTAGCTTTTGTTCCTTACGCTCACAGAGTCGCTAAAGTATGCTTTTATTGCTCTATTGCATGCTCGTTGACATAGCGCAAATGTTTTCAGCGATTTCGACAAAATTTCAGCATTTTACCTTTCGTTGGATTTTACGGTCTTCCAATAGTCTTTTGCATTGCCATGTCCAAATAGTATAGTGACCTATGTTTTAAAATAGTTCATATGTTGCATTTGAAACAATGAAACTAAACTTTTCTATCTGAAGAGACGTGTGGATTCGCATAAAAAGAACCTCCTACTTAAATCACCTAAAACCCTACTTGTAAAAGCGTCTTTTACCCCCTGCTCTGATCCAAAACTTGGATTTTTTCATTAGAAACAACAAATTACGTCTGTTTATTTTTATTTTGTATTTATAGTTTCATTTTTGGAAAAGCACTTGTATTTTTCATCTATTTCAGCTAAAATACCACGACATTCCGTTTGGCATAAACATCTAATGAGATCGCATTTCTATGAGTTCTAAACTTTCAATGCTTTTAAATATTTCTTTGATATAGTATCTTTTTGTCACATTAAATACTTACAAATGTTGCAGTCTTCACCATAATAACCAAAAGTGCATTCACAATAGTATTCATTGACTAGAATGCTTTGACAAGTTCCTCCGTTTTGACATGGGTTAGGAACACATGCATCTGGTTCTGAAAAGTCGTCACATGATGGTCAATTGAAAGTACAGTGCATTAAAGCAGCATAAAATCACATCCATTTGCAAACGTACTTTTACATCATCGCACTTACTTTTGAAAGAAAACTTTGATCTTCTGGAAGAGCACTTTGGTGCTTTGTCAGGTTTGCCGTACCTGGAAGCTGGCGTGTTGCAGTCGGAAAGTTTGTAAACTGTTGCCATGCCTCCTTCGACATCTATAAAAGAATGTGCTGCTTGTAAGTAATATCACAGATTGGTGTAAGTTTATTTTCTAATATTCTAGGTGTCAACCTAGGTTCTAATATAGGTCCTAATATTCTAGGTATTCTAGGATTACATTAGATTTCAGTTAAAAAGGTAATTAGATTACTGTGATAGAAAAAGTTGCATATACGTAGCCTGTGAACAACGCTAGATCATTGAAAGAAAAGTCGAAATTTCTCTTATGTGTTAAATAGCTAATGATCTTGTGTTCTAAGCCAGTAACCGACAAAAACAAGTTTCTTAAATCTATTATGTGTGAAAACTAAAGGTGGCCCTAGTCAGTATTTGACGGCACTACCACATTCCGTCTAATGTGGGAAATAAATGTCAGCCTAATCAAAAGAACCTCTTCAAGAAACTCAATTTGTTCAGTTAAACTAATGAAATGCCACTCTGAGTGAATGGCAATTAAGTGGAGATATTAAGTTGAATAGCAATGTGTTTGCAGCCAATTGAAATTGACTAGTTGCGTAGTAACTCATTCACTTCTAGAGAAGAGTTGAAAAAGAAAAAGGTTCTGCTCTGTGGCACAAACGCTGCGAAAAAAGCGATGTGTGATAAATAGATTATCTTGTTATCATTCACATCATATGCAACTGAAGGAGATGGGCTAACTTGTACAAATCCGATCTCCAAATGCGTTCGGCGGTATGCGTTGATAATGAAATTTAAAAAAAACTGATGAAATAAAAAAAAACTGTCGAGGAAGAGACTGCAGGTTATACAGTAATTCCCACAACGTAACTTCTAATTCCTGTCAGCGTATTTAATTGAGGAACTCGGCAGTCTGAATAATTAGTGGATGTTATAAAATGATTACGAGAAGCTTTGGCTGCGAAGGGCCACATAAGGGTCATTTCGGCTGCAGATCTTCCGAGGAGGAAGCTACTTGTAGTATTAAGGAAGCAGTTTATAGCAGTAAGTAAAACTGTGTTGCTCTGTAAGGTTTAATACGCGCAAAGCGTTTATAGCAGAGGTGATCAAACGACGCCCGCGAGGCATTTTATGCAGCACACAGAGCAGTCAAACGTATATAGTACATTTGAATCTATATTAAAGTAATTTTATCGATTACATTAGAAGTTTCGAGAATTTGTTCTGTCAGTGTGAAATAAAACAATACAAGGTTATGAAAGTCAATTGTAACTGAAGTAAACGAAAGCAATTTATGCGGCCCGTGTAGCAATAAACTTTTCAATGTGTCACCCCGTAAAAGATGTTTGCCTACTCTGGTTTATAGGATAAATCGAAGCAAAATGCGCTGCAGGCAAGTCCAAACTGCCAGAAAAAAAATGGTTTAACTTTGCCACAAAAGCTTTTCAGCTTCACATATCTGTAGACTTTCGTGATAGCTAAAGAAGAAATGCGTCACTATGGACTAGAGAAGCGCTGTAATGGCGTCACAAAATTCAAGAAGGCTGAGAACAAGGCGTCCAATCTTGTGTTTGAGAAATGAATTTTCAGACGATGTGATGATTCATACATGGTAACGGAAACTCGTATATTGCTTGGTAGGCACCGGATTCGCAATGCGATTGCAGACAAAAGGCGGTTCACTACTTTGTACAAGAGTTATATGCGACCAAGTGTAGTGAATGCAACAAAAAGCAAACTGAAAAGATATAACAACGATCATGATTCAATTATTTTCAAAGTAACATTGTTAAATAATTAAATCAATTCGCTTGTTTAATGAACACCAACAAAAAAAGAATACCAGTAACGTTTCTCGCACCCGAGTAGCACATTTTTGTATTAAATTGCAAAAACTGTCTGACATGTTTTGCTTTTATTTCTAAAGGAATTTCTGACTAGATTTCCATTGCACGTCACCTCAACATTTTTGAACCTGAATTTGAACATGCTTTTGCTAAAGCAAATTGTCGAGTTTTGTCTCCTTAAAGACGAACCTCTGTAATGGGTTTAGTATTATTGTTAAATTAAGCCTCACACCATTCTGATGATGCATTCGTCATTAATGAAAATTTGAACTGGTACAGGTGTCGTTCGTGAAAAATGACAGCAATGGTCTGTGCAAAGAGGACTCCGTATAATAATTTGAAAAGAAATTTCGGAGGCGCATTTTGTGAGATGTGGGATGCAAAGCGTGCCATGGCATTCTATTGAAGCAAAGGAAATTCATTTCAAGAAAGATTTGAGAGGAAAGGGTAAAGTTCCCTTCTGTTGCTCAAGTGTTGCGAGTAAAGGGACGTGCGACCAACAGAATCTTATGTATTCAAGTAACTTCAATCCACAGGTGAAAGAAGCAAGGAATCAATCGCAAATTTTAATAGGAAATCGATTTCACGTAACACTACGTATCGTCAGTCTTATCATCTCATTCAAATAGTTTCTGTTTGAAATAGATTCTATTAAAACATTCAAATAGATTCTTTTTGAATAAGATTTCCCCTCGTGTATGCGGAACTGTTGCTCTGGAGTAAAGTGCTGCAAGAAACCAAACACTTTTGGCAGTAAAGCATCAAATACGAATGTAAATCAATCCAGATTATCAATCGTAGGTCTACTTATTTTCTATTGGTTGAATTTCAGTAATATCACAAACGAGCGTTTTTCAAAGTCTGATAAGCGAGTCATCATGAAGCAATCCATTCCTCCTGAAATCTATGATCCTTGATGAAACAAAAAGTGCTTGAAGCCCGTGATTAATCTGCATTCATTATGTCACCAGCCTCTTCATAGGGCAATAATTTTAAAGCAAAACGTGCACGGTATTGGGAAAATATTTGAAGCTGAATTTGTTTCAACAACCAACAATGTTGTGGTTAGCTACCGCTCCGCTTTCTGATTTCTGTCTCTGAGCACGTTAAAGCTTATGGTGCTGTATGAATCTGAGCAATTCACATATCATATTAATGGTACCTGTTATATTTTCCCGAAAAGCAGCAGCACAGACTGACGAGTTAACAGAGTAAACACCATTGTGGTTATCGGCTACATGTACGTAATTCTTCAGGCAGTTGGGAGGACATTCAATTTCCATTATGCTGTACTCCGTGTTTCCGGTAGTGCTGCAAGAAACTGAAACATTTATGAATTAACAGCATCACAACATACAACCGGTCTTAGTGGTGCAATGCCAGTTAAATGGTAAAGTTGCACCAAAACGACCGCTAGTGAAACTGTTCTGTGGGTAGAACACGCGTTAGTAAAGCTGGCAAACAGGGTTAAATTCTCGGTCAGGTCACAATAAAAGCTTGAAAAACGGTAACTGCGGCCTATCCACTCTCGTGCTTGACCTTAGTAGATGCGTGCAAGAAAGGTTGGTGCTGCCATTGATTTACAACCCATGCAGCATTTACAGTACTACGAAGCGAACAGACTGTCCCTTGGCGCAGAGAAAGAGGTGGTGGGCACCATTACACGTGCCAACCCGAAGAGGCTACAAAGCGAGTAAAATGAAAACTTTCGTTCTTGCCACATAACTTTGAAAAATACACACACTTGTGTCGATTTTGATGTTCAAACAACCTCCTACAGTTTTTTGATTTACAATCAGTAGCTGCAGTTTCCGTTTAATAATGCATTTTCAGGACTGCAACATTTTCTTCAAAATGTTCATCAAGCAATGGCGTAGCAAAGGGGTCTGTGGGCGCCGCGGGTGGAACCTTCAAGGGGGCGGCAAGTTGTTTGAAGCTAATTTTTAAAGTAGTTTCGACCCTTTTCAGTGTTTGTGCTCAGGATCTCCAATCTAAAATCTTGGGAATATGATTGTGGAGTGAGCAACTTGATTGATAAAAGATTACTCAAAAGCCTGTATCAAATCCAGGGTGCTAAACTTCCCTTGTGTTTGTCTTGAAATCAGGATACTTACGTGGTGGCCAATTTACCCCAGTCCCTACACCTTCCTACACCGCCAAAGCCATTTCCTCAACCCAGTCAAAAGATCCTTGGACAAAGAACAGAGATGACATTAGACCGCAGGCTAGCAAACATTACTGATCCTTAAGTAGGAGGCTGAAAATGATCCCTACTCAAAAGTTGAAAAAATAGGCTCTGCTTGAAATCAAGGTAAGTCATCGTTCGATCCATAAAACGCCCCTACGGAATATCACTGCATCACCTGACACCCCCGGCATTGTCGAAAAACTATCTTGCCACGTCTCATGCTACTGTTGATTTTCAGTGGGAGATTTTCAATAAACAAGTGCCACAAGCTCTAGCTTAGCCCTTAGGTGGGCTTATCAGCGTCAAATCTTGTTCGGTGAAGTGAAGGATTCTGCAAAAGTAAAGTTGCTCAGTTTGAACAGAACCGAAGTTTTTCTGCATGACGTAATGATATCGGAAAATGACGTTCTTGAAGCGAGATAGCGCAGCTGGTGTGTTTGCGTGGATAGTTAGTTTAGAGCTTAGATTGCAGACTTGAACTGCAAGTAAAAGTGAATGTGTGCCACTCGATAGACGATGTGGGTTTCGCGGAATGTTTGAATCCTTTGTTCAGCAGTACACTTTACATTTGCAATCATAGCAATTCAAGGGCAGATCCAGCCAGTAAGTTTGGGGGGCGAGTTCAACGATATTTGGTAATCAAGTCTCATTCGCGGGTTTACTACTGTAAGAGAACTAAAGTATACTTCACAACACTACTCTGGCAAAACAATGGATGGTAAAATGGCCTTATATCATGAATGATTTTTTTGCAATTGTACAAAATCATACTGAATGAAGTTACTTTCGTAGGTTTTAGGGGGGCGATCGCCCCTGCAGCAATAGTCGTTCCAACTAGCAAACGTAGAAAAGGTGTTGTTCTCATTCACTGATGTAGTGATGCCGGAGCTCCGCTCCGCCATCTCTACC
>JGI24158J21664_10006848_pt1 | contig 15062 bp, 13 predicted proteins | sample Ectturendosymbi3_FD_21664 | JGI IMG/M metagenome (IMG submission 21664) | reverse complement strand
AAAACTGAAGTGTTCTACAGTAGGCCTATACTTTAAGAGTGATATGCACGTGCGACCAATGCGATTCAGCATTTTGTGCACTCCAACTGACAGCTCTAATAAAAACAAATTGATGTATTCTGCTATACTGCTGTGCTTGTTTACATCCAAATACGATAATAATGGAAACAGGATGAACTACAGCACCGTGTCCAGCAACAAATTTAAGTATATCAATATGTAAATCATCTGCAAGGACAAAACAAAGCGTTACTATTTCTCTCAAAACTAGAAATAAGATTGGGAAGATGTATTATATGAAACGTCATTTCTGCATAGACCCGATGACTTTATTAGTTTCACACCAAGCTGTCCCCCCCACATTTTACAATAAAATTGCGCCCATGATGCATAGGGTGCTCAATCTCCCATGTTTGAACAACTTATGGTTTGGAAAACAGGAAAAGAGATTTGCAGATTTGTTTCCAAAATTCAGTAAATGTGCTTCATGTTGATGGTATCTGTGATTTACATTACTGTGCCAAGACTATTTTCACTATAAGCAGCTATTTAGATTACAACTATGTAAAATAGCTGCTTCTGTCTGACAGCATCTCGCTGCCTACATTCAACTAGTTGATCTGCTGTCAGAAATGGTGATATATGTTCGATTATTTGAAGTATTGCAATGCAATAAAATGCATTTTGTGTCAACTCCAATGACATCAAAAATAGCTAATGTGCACTGACATTAGTACAATTGAGTAAATTCGGCATTTGTGCCTTTTACGCGGCTGTAAATGCTTTGCGTCGGTAAACGGCGGAGCAGAAAAATGTTGGTAAACCCAGTGTTAAAGCAGGAATGGGGAATCTGTTCTGTTTACTATCACAGGCTCCATAAATTGTAGAGTATCGCTGGGGTGTCGCAAAATGAGTTATTTTTTGCCCTGCGATTCTACGTTGACCTTCCAAAAGAAAAAACAGAGAGAAGGTTATGTCAAGCGTCGAGAGAGACTTATCTTGACTTGTTGTCTACGAGCCCGCTTGAAATAGGATTTCGTTTGGACGCGATGTTGTAAAAAAAATTGATGCGGCCATATTAATTGTTCACGCGTGCCATATTTGGCCCGTGGGCCGCAGGTGCCATATTTGGCACGTGGGCCGCAGGTTTCCCACCCACGACTTGACGCAGGCGAGCGATTACCAGTTGGTTTTGGCCACAAAACGGGAAGTATACATTTTCTTTAAATTTTTGCTGCATTAGCTGATTGTTTGTAACAAATCGCGATAACCAATATCTAGAAAATTTTCAAAAAGAGTAAAACAACAAGAAGACGCGAATGTATGGTGATGGCACGAGGACATCGTCATATTGAAGATGGAAGATCACGAAACATTTAATGACGTGCAGTATATTAAGGAAATGCCAAATAAACTTTTGGTTTGCAGTTGGTAGATTCATGAAATTTTTGGCTGAAACTTTATAAGACGGGCAGTGGCGTATCTGTGCAAAGTGGCGCCCATTGCAAAATTTAAATGGGTTCCCTTTCAAGTAATTTAAATATTAAATATAGACACAATTTTTGCGAAAGATACACCATAAAATAATAAATGTTTTAAAACGGAAAATATTTGCGTTTGTTTGTGCTTTACATTTTTCAGCAAATAAAATATAAATATCCATAAGGACTGCAAGATACTTCTATACACATATATTATTTTATGATGAACATCAAAAACATTCAAGTAATAACGTTATCGTAGTCTATAGGCCTACATCAGTGGTTCTTAACTTTTCTGCGCACTCGTAACCCCTGAGCTTTCATAAAATTTTCTCGTACCCCTTGTCTGAAATCAAATAGTAATCGATAGTAACACATGCAGTGAATATAACAATACAATGAATTTCCAAAGTACACCAAAAATCAAACAGAGTTAATGGCTCTTTTGTTTTTGTTTTTTTTCAGTCATCAATCTGTAGCCAGGCTCTTTGTTTGAGATAGCCACTTGCATATCATCACTAGACTCTAAACGATTCCTGGTTTTATATTTGATGTGCAGGAGAGTTGAGAAACCGCTTTGACATGTAGTTTGTTGCAAATGTCCCAAGGACGTCCAAAGTTGTCCTTGCTAAGTTGATGGAAGTGTTGAGTTGCTTGCACCAGAAGGTATCTAACTTTATTGGATGGAATTCCAATTTAATTGTTTTTTTCTGGCTTTATCTCAACTGGATCTTTCTTCATTCCACTATTGTCATCCATGTATTTTGGTTTAAAAATAAGTGGGTCCTGCATCCAATCCTGCTCAATAGAAGCCTATCCTGATTGAAAGTAATCGTGGAGGGCCTGCCGTAACGCCTGCAAATAATTTTTTTATTTCAATGACAATGAGTAACGATGTTTTTCCAATGGAAACTTCATCAAGCTGTGGAAAATTAGCACAGTTGCCTGATCCAATGCAACTAATCCAGATTGAAGGTTTACCCTTTAACGTCCGCGCCGGCCACCACAGTGGCTGGTACACTTTTGGCCATAACTCGCCAACTGCTGCAGCTAGAGAGGTGTTCAAAGCCTCTACGGATTCANCAAGTCTTCTAGCTCCGATTCAAAAATTTTTTTCCGNTATGGGGACACCCCTGGAAGACGTCAGAAGTGAGGAGGTTTTGGGTTTTTTATGGCCTATTTTACCCGGCCTTAGGCGCCAATCCAATGAGCCAATATTTTCGCTCAAGTTTTTTTCTGGACACTAGGCTATCATCCGAGTCTTTCGAGCCCTTGATTGGCTTTCTAGCATAGCTGGAACCAACGTTATGCCACAAAAACGAAAAGTGGTCAAACTTTCTACCCCTACAAACACTACCCTGGGGTGTATAACACCCCGTTTGCATATGGCCTTAACTCGCCGCTAGAATAGGATAGAGTGCTGTTGAAACCCTCTAACGACTCGTGAAGACTTGTAGTTTAGACTGCAAAAAACAACTAAAGCTTGAGATCTAGAGTTTTTTGTTGATGTTTACATAATGAGAGGAAGTTCATACATATTTGCTTACATTTGGATAATGACTTCACCCCCTGGGAGTCGAACAAACGAGCTGATTTTGTGGTTCAAAATTTTTTTGGATTCTAGGCTATAATACGAGTCTTTAGAGGGTTTGATGGACTTACTAGATTTATGGTTCAAAAGTCATAGCAAAATAGGCAGAAATTAATTAGGGAAATTCCCTGAAATTACTCAGCATATTCCCCAACGATTTGGGGTCTTCTGGCCCTAACTTGGCACCAGAAACGCCAGGAAGTCGATCTAGGGCTTTTAAACTTCATATTCCAACCTAGAATACAACCAAACTTTGGGCCACATAATTGGCCATTGTCCGGGTGATGACGTCATAAAAGCCTAACCAAAAAAAGCAAAACCTACCCTCTTTCTGACGACACCCACCGAAAACCCCAAGCCCAAACCCAAAAGTTTTTTGCCAGTGCAAACTACGACTTCACCAGTCTTTCGAGGATTCGAATAGCTCGCTATCATGTTCTAGCGGCGAATTATCGCTATCCGCGCAAGCCGCCAGTGGGAGACTCATGCATTTTCTGCAATTTTCTGATTTGGGGTAAAATGGGGTTTTAAGGCTATGACTTTGGTTCCAGACATGTTAGAAGGTCAACCAAGGGCTCTATAGATGAGGATGATCATCTAGTTTCTACAAAAAGTTCGAGCCAAAGTTTTGACTTATTGGATTGGCGTCCAGGGCCAGTCAAAGTTGGTCAAAAATTCAAAAAACACCCCATTTTGCGGCCTCCCTTCAGGAGAATCACAAACCCAAATCAAAAATGTTGTTTTGTAATCGAAGCTATAAGACTTGCTGCATCTGCAGTGGGTTTAATCAGCTCTCTAGCTATAGCGGCTGGCGAGTTATGGCCAAACAAGTGCCGGCCACCATGGTGGCCGGCGCGGGCGTTGAAGGAAGATATCCTTTCCCCAGCTGTGATCATGTACTGTACATGTTTGCTACCTAAATGGAGGTGTTCAAGTTGTTAAGGTGGCTGAGTGTGTCTGTAAGGTAAGCCAGGGTCATAACGAACTTCTCATGTTCAAAGTGCTCTGCTGTGCCAGTACCTCGGTTTCTCAAAAACTGCTCAATTTATTTGGGCAGCTCAAAAACACGAGTGAGCATTCGACCATGGGATAGCTCTGTGTGGTAAAGAAGAAAATTGTGTTGAGCCCTAACTTTGTTACAAAAAACTTAGAACAGACGGTGATTCACGCCATGGCTTCTGATGAAAGTTTACTGCACTCACAACAATCGACAACACATTCTTTTTATTTTCAGGTCGTGCATCCCTGACAATTTTGGTGTTTCGTACGCCCAAGGGATACGTGCACCCACAGTTAAGAATCACTGGTCTACGCAGTGTTGCCTGACGAAATTGTATATCTTTAAAAAAAATCAAAGAACATATTGCAACTGCAAACGACAATTTCTTTTTGAAATGAAACACATTATATTTGAATTGTGCAATAAACTATTTAATTCAAGTCATGTATCAGTGTTGTATCACTTCTGTTCAAAAAATGCAATTCCAACGAGACATAAACATATCCAGCCTTTTCCGGTTAAATTACACCAAAATGCTAAATAAAACAAAACAACACTTTCCGTGCCTTTATCGAAGCAAAGTCGTCTATGATTTCATCAAAGTAAGCTTTCGCTGTTTCGTCGCTTTCTATTCTCATCAAAGTTATATCACATAACCTTCGCTGACTTGTTATTAATCAATGAGGCCCGGAGGTATGAAAGCACCAGTTTCAGTTTACTGAAAGGTTGTTTGCAGCTTGCAGTAAATACTGTATAACTGCCATCGTCAGCATTATTTGCAAAGCAATTCGAAGAATGTCAGGAGGACTTCAGGACACAATAATTTTAAGTTACAACACTTGAAACCAGAATTTTGCAATCTAGACTCTTCTCGTATAATTGCTTGCCATCTACACCTGAACTGTACACAACTCCTAAATTGTCACACGTAGATTTTAGTTTCTCACAGTCAGGACCTTTTCACATCGCCTTGGACATCGAACAGCAAGCCATATTGAACAGAAATAGTTAGCTCTAAACAAGACTAACAAATCTTATGCATGACTTAACATTTTTGCTCAATTAATACGACAACGATACTAACTGCTAATTTTTCGAGGACTAACTAATGTTCTCTACCTTAGTCTCTGGACTGGAGCATTGTATTCAGCCTATTTATCAGACACTAGTGGTCATCGAAGAAGTTTCATAAAGTCGGAGTGGGCCACAGTAGCTTAAGAAATTTGTAAATCTTACGACCTCAAGAACAGTTATTTGCGTTAACAGTCAGATTCTCGCAGACACGGTCTTAAACTCGTCTCAGCAAGATTCAGACTAATATGTTCTTGCCTGAAATGCAGCAGCACTGACTGACTTATCCCTTCATATAGTCAGTGCTGCCACAGGCTTCTCTGCAAAAATCACTAGATTCACAAAAAGAATTCACTAGATTTGAAAAAAATCACTAGATAATTTTTGCGTCGAAGTTCGCAGTTTTGCTTGAAATGATTTGATTATTTACTTTAAAACACCCAAAAACTTATGCATAATTTGCAAGTTTCTTAAAATAGATGATGTTGAAACCTGGAAAATACAATACAAATAATCTTCGGGTTGTTTTCAAGAGCTGAAAACGACACCACTCACGGAGTATTTCAAACCAATCAACCTATAATTTCAATTGCAGTGTTTCTGCAAGGAAATTAAAATGCCGTCATGCCATGACGGTCATGGCCAACACTGCAGCAATAAACAACACGGAAGTGAAAAAAACAAGAAACTTTAATTTGAAACACTTTTTCGTTTTTTTATTGCTAATACTTGAACAACGATTCACCCAATCAATTGTTTGCGAGTTACAAAGGATTGAAAAATAAAAAAAACAGTCTTCTTAAAAAATATACTTTGCAAAAAATCACTAGATTGCATTGAAAAATCACTAGATCACTAGGATAGTCTAAAAATAACTAGATCTAGTGAAAAATCACTAGGCCTGGCCCCAGTGCTCATAGCGTGAGAAGGACGAGGTCTCGTAGATATAGCAAGCGAGCGTTCTTGTTCTGTCACAATGTCTGACCCTTGTACTACAGCATGGCACAATTCCACAGTTTTGTCATAATGCTTAGTGGTGCTGGCGTAAAACACCCAACTTATTGCTTTAGGTAAGGGCGCTATGTTGATGCAGCTTTGCAGTTTATGAATGAATGGGGAAGGGGCATAATGAGGAGGGCAAGGGGAGCACAATTCCCGGGGGCCAAATCACTGCGTGGAGCGCCGAAAAGGTCCAGCAATGTCACAAGAACTTTATTCAGTACAGTACATTTGCTTCGGAAAGACCTCAGNTTCGAACACGGGGAGCCAAACTTGATTATTGTCCCGGGCGCCACCTAAACTTGTTACGTCCCTGGCATGCGGCGCCAAATAGAGGTTCAAGAAACTATACATAAAGATTGTTGTTTTGCCAAGCAATTTTTGCGCCCCCTGTCAAAGTGGCGTCCATGGCACGTGCCGTGCCTGCCATACCCCAGATACGCCACTGACGACGGGCACAATGTGCAAGCTCGTTCCACATGGTTCATGCTGTTGCAGTGGTATTCCATTTGAAAAAGCTTCACGAATTAATGCAGGCAACCAGCAAAAAATGGTCACAATTGTTCAATAGCAAATCACACATACATCGGATGCAAATCCACATTTCACAAAAAAATCGTAGAATCAAATCTTAGGTGAGCAGGAACGTCTCAGCATCATCAGACGCACTGGTTTGATTCAATTTTGTTCAAGACAATTTAATTTGTTATTATTACCATGTCGTTGTTATACTTTTTTGGTCCTCTACAGATAACGTCCTGGACAGTCTCGTTGCCACGGAGGGGCTTTGGTGGGCTTATCCCCCCAAGCAAAGTACCACGCTCCCCAAATTGAAATATGAAACACTATAAATGAGTTGTGATTTTATCAAATTTTCAATGCGAAGCCCTCCCCCCGCAGAAACGTAAAGCCCTAGTGAAGACTTCCTGGCGACGATTCTGGTCGTTTTAATTATTTTTACAATATTTCAATCATTCATGGCAGTGCCAACTTAAAAGTAGCCGCGAAGGTTGCTCAGTTTGACGTTTTATTATCATCTAATGATGTCCTCTCTCCAAATCCAGAATATATAAAGCAGTGACTGCTTCAGACATCACGGATAGATGCAGTGACGTTCGCAGAACATTTTCATGGGGGGGGGTCATTCAGTGGAGTATGGTGGTCATTTCCATTTGGTGTGCGCTTTTTGTGACGTCACAATTTGACGTCTTATTCATGTTTTCAAGCGAAGTTTGTTGACATAATAGGCATATTCATCTACACGCTCTCCCCTTATTTTTGTAAAAATCAAGCCCTATACACTCCCCTTATAATAATTTTTTGTAAAATATTAAGCTCAAGGGGGGGTTAACTCCAACCCCCCCCCTTGCCTACACCCTTGGATAGATGCAAAACCATGGCAAAGAACGTATAAAATGGAGTCAACCAGAAGTTGCCGTGTGCTAGGAAAGTAGGAAAAACCAACGTTTTCCATCACTCAATAAAGTCCAGGTGTCGTGAACTGACATCAAACTAAATGTCAACAAAAAGAGACCAGCAACTTGCTCCAGGCTATTTACTTCAGACTTCCTCGGAAATTCATTTCAAAAAACAAAACTGCTAAATCTAAACAGTCTCTTATGTCATCACATCAGCATCAGTTCGAAAGTCCGCAACAAATTATTTGCATTCTGCAGTGTTGGTTCATTGGAATGTTCAGTTGCTGATTAGTCAAGGACGTAATTGAAATGTGAAGGACTTGCGTTCAATTTGAATCCAGGTAGTCCGAGGGTAACAGCATGCGGAGTTTCGAACTGAACGGTAGGCACTCAAAAAGGTAGAGAAACACTGCTGCACAGCCATACAATAGCTCAAATTCTGTTTGATGGCATTTCTGGCATAAGTATTCAATCGATGTTCAGTTGTTCAGTTGCAGCGAATTTTTCCACTTCAGCGTCAAGCCATTGATAAATGATTAGGTTGTGCTCTTAATTTCCAATTTGTCTCCAGGAAAGTTGTGAATTTTATCAATGTCAGGAAACCGTTGCCCAATATAAGTATTACTCTCTCACATGGTAATCGTACGACGAATTAGTGCAAACATCAAAGCAAATTCTATTGATATAAATCTATTAAATCACCAAAGGGGCAAAATTTCCTTTACTACATTTTTGCAAAATATATTCATTGAAACGCTAAAAATTACAGTATCAAAAAACTAGGGGTTTTACTTTTAAACAACGAAAACATTCAGGAAAATGTAAGCCTAACAAAACTGGGTATTTTCAGCCATTGCAGGTGTACTTTCATCTTTTCCGAAAGTTGGTTTATGTGCAATAAGGAATAATGGAATAGATATATCATCAACCTCCGGGCAAAAACGTTTGGGAACCATTGGTGTCGCACTTNCAAGATGGGGCAGTGATCACGAAGCAATAGAAGTGACCATGGGCGTCAGAAGGAAGGGCATGGGGGGNTTGGCTCCTCTGGATTTTGAAATTTTCAGCAAAAAGAGGTTGTTTTCTTAGTTTCGAGTGGCAAAAATCAAATTCCACCACTTTTGGCCCAGACTGAAAAATTTAGGAAAAATCCCCTGTTGGTTCCCCCGTGGAAAAAAACTTCCGACGCCCATGGAAGCGACTGCAGTTAATGAATGCGTACGTTGTTGTAACCTGTGGTGAGCACAAACTTGGTTGATTAAACAAATCCCAGCAGCATACGTCAGNCTTAAATATGTGGAATGAAATTAGGTAAACCATTTTTTCGCCGTTCTGCGCCACAAATGCACGAGAAATCATGGGCTAATTGCAAAATTTCAATAAATACCTCATCTTACGATTAAAGGCATTAAACTGAACTTGAAAGTTCATTTCGTACACCCACCGTGCTGCGCATATTGTTTCTAATAATTGCATTCTAAATCATTATGAACGCATGGTTTACTGAAAAGGAGCTACATTCAAATTTGGTTTTACGCGTTTTTTGCCTTACGATTTATTCTTCGAAGATTAACTTCACTTCAGGAAAAAGAAAATGAGCGCTTTGTCTTTGCGAACGCAAAAGTTTTTTGATAACGACTTCAAGCGCAATACTGCCACTATTGTATTTGCAGAAAGTCAAAGAGATAATCTTATCACCCATATAAATGGAGCTCAAGGAGGGATCAATATAGTCACAGAATTTGTGACCAAGATGTTTAGCACATCTTTTTCCGTATTTACTTGATGCTGCTTGCCAGAAGAACGCTCCTCGTCTAGCACTACGAGTTACACAGGAATGAATTTGATTCAAGGGAGTAAATATGTCATCCACTTAAGGAAGTTTAGATTCTTGTATAGCGGGTCTAACTTGGATGTAAAGGAGGTACAATCATAGCTCTAATTACTTTTTGTGCAATACATTCAACCGTCGAAGCCTTGTCTTTCCGACTCCACTCCAAGCTCCAATTGCATATTTCAAATAACCGTAGGCGATGCTAAAATACACGGATTTGAATTCTCTTTCTTTCAGATGGTGTCTAGTTCTATAGAAAATTCCAACACTGCACGAGATAGTTTTCTCAAGGTTGGTAACGTGGTCTGACCAAGTAAGTTTATTATCAATGTACACTCCCAGGTATTTAATGGAGCTTGTTTGGGATACAGTATTTTCATTACTTTTGACGATAAAGTCATAAAGTTGCTTGCCACTGGGACGTATATGCATGTAAGAAGTTTTGGAATAATTTAGAGACAACTTGTGAAAGCGCATCCATTCATCTACTTTCTGCAACCCAGTATTAATTACTTTTTGCAATACTACACAATTTCCGCTTGAAATACACAAAACAGTATCATCAGCAAAAAGACTAGAGTTGAACGCAGATGCTTTTAGTAGATCGTTTACATGTAGAGCAAAAAGCAAGGGCCCAAGTAATGACCCTTGGGGTACTCCCTGGGTTATTTCAAACATAGGGGGTCTACAGCCCCCAACTACGGTGTTCTTCTGAGGCCCCTGCAAGTAAATAACCAATAGTTTAAGGGGTAAGTCTCTAATTCCATAAAAGGTATCCTGTTTCCCCAGCAGTATATCATGATCTCTTGAAAGTTTGAGATCGAAACTCTAGCTCGTTCGAAATCGAAACTCAAGCAGTGTGGAGGTCTGCCAGTGTGTTTCCACGAGTGCAAGACTCGGTGAGTGCTTTGACTGCTTCGAATGCGTGGAAGACTTCAAATGTGTGAGCTTCAAAACTGGGAACTTCTGCAACTGAACGAATGATCGTCTGTGCGGAAATGTTCGAACGTGCGATCGTACAGCATTTGAACTGTGTGCAGTGAATAATAGTTTGATGCATCTCATCTTTTAAGAAACAAAGTCACACAGAAAATGTATGCCAATATTAATCATTGAAACGAAAAATGCTCCATTCTTTGTGTGTATTTGTCAATACGACGCTAGAAGACCTTGTAAAATGACTCTTCCTCGAGTCTACAGTCATTGATTGTGACTCGTGTCATTCGGTAAAGAACATGACATGAGTCGAGTTATCACAACAATATTTCTTAACGTGCCGCGAGTCGAGTCACTGATAATCGTGACTCGAGTCAAGTCATTCATTCGAGTCAAGCTACTGCTGAAAGAACCAAAATGTTCTTGACATCCAGAGAAATTGCTTCAAGCCGATCGATTCAATATCATCCGCAGGGCAACGCATGATGCGATAAAACCGTCCAAACAGTTTGGTGTACTATACAGACCTTTTCTCAGCAGCCGTTCCCCGCCCGAGAACAAGTGGAAGTTAAGAAGTTCTGTCAGAAGCCCTGAATTTCATTCATTCGTTCATCGGTTTCAAGGCACGAGTAAAACGCCTCGCAAACGTCTCATCCGGTTTCCACGACGAGCGATGACAGGTACGACTCTTCCAGTGTGTCTATTTGGACGGGTTGGTTTTACTGTGACGATTGGTGTATTCCGAAGGTAAGCTGTTCTTACACCTGAGTGCTCAACGGACTACGGAGCTGCTCGCATTGAATGAACGGGACTTATCTCCGAAGGTCTGTTGATCCACTCGCGCGCGCAAAGCTTCGCAGCGACACGTGGAATGGACCGAAGGCGGATCCAGGTGGGAAGGTGATTGTGGCGATCGCCCTCAATAAAACATACGAACTTTTTCACCATGATTTTGTACAATTCGGAAAACAGCATTCGCTTTACATAGAGATTTTGTCGTTCATTGTTTTGGGGCTGGACAGTATAGCGACGTCGGTCTCTATGTGCTTTGCATGTCATTTTAAAATAACGTGGGACTTTGCTATTTTAGTGTTTTTTTGCGTTTTTTTGGTTTGCCATTAAGTGGTGGAGGATGAGATAGTTTGTACCGTGTTTTTGACGTTCATGCATCGTTTTTTCTGTGTTCTGTGTCTCGCTTTCGATAAACGCGCGCAGTCCAATTAGTGAACCTTATGTAAGGACTCAGCCCAGAGAGCTTCTTGTTTGATTTATCACTTCGTTCCCTCTAAGTCAGATTTGGTCGATTAAAGCTAGAAATGTCAAAGCCTACCTCTTGCTAGCTCTCGTCAATCCCGAAGTTAGCAAATCTATTACAGCCAGAAAAAGGATTCTTGCCCTATTTTTGACAGAGTAACTACGAGCTGTATCCTTAGTCCACAGGCTCCGAGCAGCATATTGTAAATTGTATTGCTGGGGAATGTTTGTTGTCAGGACTTTTCGTAAGTGACATGTATTATAAAATAATGCTATCATTTCAAGTCAGTGCTAGTGCTTTTTTCGTTTACTTTGTGGAGTTGTGGCTGCAGTGGTGGCAGTGGCGTGCAGAGGGGGGAGCGAACGGGGCGCCGGCCCCGGGCATTCAAGGCAGGGGGTATCCAAAGCAGGGGTGTAGCCAGCCCAAAATTTTTGGGGGGCCAAAATTTTTTCGGGGGATAAATGTTTGATTTTAGGCGAAAAGCACTATTTTGTTTGGAAAGACGCCCCCCAAAGCCAAAAATTACTATGTTTTCCAAACATTTGGGGAGGCCTTGGCCTCTCTGCCCCCCCTGGCTACGCCTATGATCCAAAGAGTGAAATTACATAAAATTGAAATGCTGTCACTAGATGATTTTCCTGTTGTAAGTCTACTAATACATGCTGTATGGATTTAGTTTTATGAAACTTGTTTTGATGTCAATACTAACTTTGACGTATTCAAAGGCCAGTAATTCTTAGCTTCTTCAATACCAGGGCCCTACACTTTAGGTGTGCGGAGCACAGACCCAATCAAACTGATAATGACGTGACTTGTTCCAGATCGTGCGATCAAGGGAAAATCAACAAAAAGATTGAAAGATAATCAGGGTTGAAAAAAACAGGGTTTAAAGAAAACAATTCACATGTTTTTTTTAATCCGTTTTTTTTTTAAAACAGGTGTTTGGTCTTTTTTTCGAAAAAAGCACAAAAACCTATTTTGAATTGTTTTTCGTGCTTCATGCAGTATCACCATTTTGAGAACTACACAATAATAACTTATTATAAATATTATGGCATTTAAATTTGAGGGTAAATAAATGTACCCCATCTTCGTTTTCGCAATGTGTTGTTGGCCAATTCACTCCAATGTGGTAAGGTTTGGCAAGCATGCACACAGCAGACAGAGAAAAGCGACTCCTACACAACCTCTGCCGTTCTCGTCAAGTTTATGTAGCCTACATGACCTGCTAGTTTAGCATCTAGATTATGAGTTTTTTCAACTTATGGTTTGGTATGGTCCAACATCAGACACAGTTTGGATGCAGGGTAAGCGGAAAATTTGTTAAAATGTACCGATTTTCCAGAGCTGAAGAAGATAACCAGTAGACTTTACTCAAACTGTTCGAATTATTCTTCTCCTTTATTCAAGTCCTTCAAATTTCGTTACTGTTCGTTTTGTTTCATTAAAAAAATGTGCAGTTAACTATACAGGTGTGCTGCTTATTTTACTTTTAACTTCATAGTACATTTTTCAAAGGAAAAGAAAAGAGTAGGATTTTTGCTGGGTTTTGTTGGTTTGTGTTATGTGGGCTTTTTTAAAAACACCCGGGTGTTTTTGTTGGTTGATTCCGGTTACATCAACCATGAAGCAAATTATGGACCTTTAAGTGAGTTGCTCAGTAAAATTTCAAAACTGTCCTATTTAAACTTGCTTGGTGTAGCTCATTTTATGATGTATCACAATAGTTTCCCGTTTCGTTTTGTGTGCTAATACCGTCGCACACCTGTGCTTTAATATGTGCTTCGTTTCGAGCTTCTTCATTAATTGGCAATTCAGGCGGATTGGTTATAACGACACACACAAGCCCGTATCTGTTCTGCCCCCGAGTAGTTGTACATATAACAGTCACATAAAAATTGAAGATTTTCTTGCGTACTTTGTGCGCATTCTCAATTATTGTGTAGTTTACAAATTTTAAACTGTTAACCCTGGGTGTCCGCAGTTCCCGCCGCATGCATTTTGATCGACAGCTATTCGTCGAGACATTCGCGCAGCCTTGTGTTTTTGCAGTTGTGATCAGCGTTGACGTAGCACTGAATGTGTTCTACTCCCCTGTTTTAACACGTTGCCGAATATTTTTGCAGTTATGAACTGCTCTGTCTCAGGAGACCGCTGATAATTTATGTTCATTACGGTGACACATTGTAGCCCACAACGAGTAAAGAGAGTGCGTGTCGAAAAATATGTGCAGGGACGTTGGAGAATGGAGGCATGGTGGGAGGATTGTCCCCTCTGCCCTTTCAAAAGGGGTGCAACCGGGGCGGAGGTGCCTTTTCATAACAGTGTCATACGTAATTTCATTGTTTATCAAGATCGACTTGAAATAAATTTATTGCAGCTATTCGGGCACCTAGATAGAATGATTTTTCTATATTTCTATTATTATTTTTGAGGTCAACATTGTTGTTGAACAGAAACAAACATAATTGGTAACGATTTTTTTGTTTTTTATAAGTTTCCATTGCTCTCATCATTTTTAGAGCTCTCCCTGCCCTACCGCTACTCAGGTGACGGAGCTTGTTATGCATGTTGTGTCAACAAACTTCGCCAAAACGTTGGTTTGCAAACTTGAATATGACGTCATATTGTGACGTCACAACATATCCAGTAACAATGGCCACCAGGCGCGCAACCAGGGGGGGGCATTTGTTCCCCCCGAAATTTTCAAAACATTGCATAGCAATTTTGACATTTGTAGAATCTTTCAAAGAATAAAGATGAATTTCATATTTAACCATTTTAAAAAAATCTTATTGGAATTTTTCTTTGTCCTACTGGTAAATTACCTCCTTTCAAGATTTATCTTGAGACTGGTTATCTGATCCAAAATTTCGTAAATGACTGGTATTCAACCACAAATATACTGGAAGTGTCAAATTGTGGGAGATAGTTTAATATGTTCGTATTTTTAAGGCTTTTTTATCCATTTGTTCGTGTACTATTGTGTCTCAGACAGGCCTTAATTTGCCCTCATGAAACTTTATAACATTAGGGTACTGTTGAACCGTGCAAATTGCAGAAACTTTCAAATTTTGCAGAAACTTTCAAGAGAAATCTTGACACAACAGATAGTGCCTCGTCAAACCGCTTGTTCTTCTACGACCTTTTGATTTTTTTTGTTAGGGGCAAAGCGGATCACCATTATTAACCTAGTACATTTCTTAAAAAAGCGTTGTTTAAATTGCATTTTCGCTTAGAAACCTGATATTTTTTAACCAAATTTAAGTTGAGGAGTGTTTCACATTTCAGTGTCTTTCTGGATTGATCCCAGTACCACGACTTGGGTAAAAGATTTCGTAAAGTGTCATACAGGGTGACCCATAAAGATGCGTACCCATATTTGTTCGATAAAAAACCCATTTTTTAACGAATGTCTTTTCTGTTGCAGGACGTGATAGGTGAATCTATGGATGATCGTTTGCAGCTATAGTTGCA
>JGI24158J21664_10006847_pt1 | contig 15063 bp, 11 predicted proteins | sample Ectturendosymbi3_FD_21664 | JGI IMG/M metagenome (IMG submission 21664) | reverse complement strand
CAAGTTGTTTCTTAGCACGGCATCAAAGGTCGTGACACAATGGCTAACCTGGTGTGGGCGAACACTCACATTTCTGGGTATGTAATGCATAATTCGTCTTTGCAAAAATCTTTGCAAAAATGCTTTTTATGACTGTGTTGTCGTCAAATTTCAAAAATGAAATTTGAAAATCCTGATCCGGAAACTTGAACAAAACCGTAGTCCTGATCCGGTTTGTTGAAAACGTGCTGAATCCTGCCGGATTCGAGTCCTGAAAACTGGATCCTGTACCCTCTCGCTTGGACGGTAGATGATTAATGGATGCTGATTTTGCTCATTTGGCCTAAGGTAACCTCGCGCGATGAAAACGCTGGAAACACTGCTTGTTTCTGCGACAAGGTAACGGGCCGGAGGGAAGTTTGTGCTGTACTCGACTGATTCCGCTATGAACCTAAAGTTTTAAACCTAACGCCTAAACCCTAAATCTAAACCCTAAACGTAAACCTAACCGCTAAACCTAAAGCCAAAACGGAAAATATGACGAGAAAAGTGTGGATACTTGTGCAACAACTTCTACCAAAACGAAACTCCCAAAGTTAAGCTGAGAGCCGAACCGAAAAGCATTGGAATACCTACGTGCGCTGCAACATGTCTGTTAGGCTATGAGGTCGCTGCTGACTGGCTGATAAACTCAGCCTTTTATCCGAGCCGCTTCATTCCAGGCGAATCGTTACTCGCCACTCCGTAGTCAGTGTCGTGGTAAGGCAGCCCCGTACCCCCCGGTTATGGAGGGCCCGACCATTCATAGGGGCCCCACGAATATATATTGTATTAGTAAGTTAGAGCCGTCTCTCTACCGTCCCTTGACTTTTGCTCTTCTGGTTTCTGCCCTTAATCATTAATGCAGAGCCGGTAGATTAAACAGTAACACCATACTTATTATATAATATCATGACTCGTTAATTTCGTAAAATAATTGCAGACGTTCGGACACTATATAGCAGTATTTTGTAAAGTTGTGGTTACGTCAGAACAAGGCCAATTGTTAATTAATAACGTCTTGACCTTCCCTACTTAACTTCGCTGGCATCGCCTTGTGCATTGAAGTTCTTGGAGAAATTTACGTCATAATGAATGTGTTGTGGAGTGTTGTTCAATCGCTTTGTAGATGCGTACAGATAGAGAGATTAGGTTTCTAGTTCAACGTTGAAAACGTTTTCGTGAAAGCTGCTTAAGACAGGTTATGCAAAGTTGAGACAAAGGAAGGCTGCTGTGTCAGTTTATTATTATATATGTCTGTGCAGACTGTTAAGACAGTCTAAGTTTTGACCAGAAAAAACGGGTATGCTCTCGATAAGTTCAACGCTCGCTTGCTCGATCTTAAAAAGCCTCTTCAGATTTAATCTCACTTGCTAAGTATATGTCATGATGAAGATGGATGGTGTCAGATTCCAATAAATTCGTTCTTTGTGAAGTGAAGGCAGAGTGAGTATTGGGAAGCAGTTAGCTCTACGCACAGCTTCCACCTATCAACTTTTGGTGAATGCACCAAGTTGATTACATTGAGACTGGCTATTAAACTGATGAGGCTGTACAGCGACCACCAGGTGCTCTCTGATCGTCGGGATGCAAATCACAAGCATTAAATGAGACTGCCAGTTTCACATATTGTCGCATACCAGGGGTGTGCAACCTTTATTTATTACTGAAAGGCCAAACGCAATTAAACAGATTAGACTGCGGGCCGCGCCTTCGTTTTACACAGGCTGTCTAGTGCTAGTGACTGGCATAAAAATAACTTTGTTGTATTAGATTTGGCCCGCGGGTGGCATGTTGCACACCCTTGTCATGCACTATAGTTGATGCAAGTACGGCAACTACATCAAACAAGTAAATTACATAACAAATGATTTCCTATCACATCACAAGAAGAGATATTTGTTTCGCTTTATTGATGATAACAACTAACAAGTGATAGTTAGTTTTCACTTATTTTGCATTAGCAATTCATTAAAGTTATTTTCTCCTCAGTTGTACATTTAGTTTAGTGTAGCTTGGTTAGGTTTTGAAATAATGCTGCTCAAGGGGCTAATTTGCAACTGGCTCGAAAAAGCACGCATCTGCCTAAATGCTTGCTGATATTAAAGGGCCCCATCTGGATTTTTTTGGGGGACCCCAACAGCCTTTCACACGCCACGGCTTTGTCGGTAGTTACAACCTTGACGCAGAAACGAATAGTGTTAACAACATTTTCATCATGCAAGGTGACCTCAAGTCAAATGTGCAAAATCGGCATCCATTTCATCATCAACCAAGGTTAAGTTTGAACTGTTGTGAAAATATAAAATAGTAAAATATCGCAACACTGGTGCCACACCTTGTGGTGTTTCACTAGATCAAGTGTTAGTGTTACGTGTAGTGGTTTTTAGACTAACCTAGTGATGTAGTGATTTTTCACTACAAAGTATGTGGTTGAAGAAAATCGGTTGTTATTTTTCTAAGTTTTTCAGCCTTTCTCAACCTGCAAACAATGTTACGTAAATTGTTGTTTGAAGATTTGCACCAAGAGAACGAACAAGTGTTTGTATACTAATTTGAGTTTATGGTGGCTTTCTCTTCAGTGATGTTTATTCCTGCAATGTTGGCCATGATGGCATTTTCATTACTTTGCAAGTAAGTGAGTGTATTGTTTTTTTGTGACAAAACTAATGGTTGACACAGACACAGTCAATAGATCATTACATCATACACTGATACAGCATGAGCATTGCCTTGTGTAGAATACTGTTATAGGCTAATGCAGAAGCTATAAGCCTAGCAGTACAGTAGCATAATTTTGAAGCGAAGTTCTGCACAAGCAGTGAACATTTAGGCAGTGGCTGTAGAACCACCTCGGATCTTTAAATTTGAAGCCTTATTATTTGACCACCTTCTGTAACATGACTATGACAGTAACACATGATGAGAGTGCAGTAGGCTTGGTAGAAACGAAGTAAATGTAAAAGATAAACCCTAACCTTAACCCTAACCGTAGTCTTAACCTAACCCTAATCCAAACCTAATGCTAACCTAACACTAACCTAAACCTAAGCTAAGCTAACCCTAACGTAACGCTGTCGTATCCCTAACCTAACACTACCTCGTAAACATAAAATGTAAGCCTGAAAAAAAATAAAGAAAAAAAAACAAAAGTAAAGTTGAAAGAAAAAAAGCAAAACCAAAGTCGGCAAGGTGAGATTCGAACCGAAAACCTAAAGCACAGAAGGCGTAGCGCTTAGCTATTACACTATGCGATCCACAAGGTTTGAACGACAAAGTGACCCTTTTATTTGAATTGCGTCAGGACAGGCAGATGAATAGTCACTTCTGTTCACTGGTTCCTTTGTCACAAAGAATTAGTGAAAGACCATGAGGTCATATACTTAGTCCACCAACCCTGCAATACAACTTTAAGTAACACCCATTAGTAGTGATGTGAAAATAAAAGTCAAGATGATAAAAAACAAAGACACATGAAATTTACAGATGAGTGCATGCCTATTGTCTATATATGTGCACATGATGAGATATTTAATTTCACAGATGTGGAGAGAACAAACACTGAAATTAACGTACATTTTTTGTTTGACAATGCAAATGATTAATTTCTGGTAGTGTCTATTTTACTGCCAATATTCTGGAAGCAACAGATCGACTGGAGCTATTGTGCCGCCAGTCGAACATGGCATGACGCAATTTGAAAAAAAAGTCAGTTTGTCATGCAGTCCGCGTGCTGCTCGCAGCGCAGTGGTTATGCTTCAAGTCTGGTATGTCATTGCTTTTCAGTTCGACTCTGACCTTGGCGACTTCCCTTTTCTTTTTTTTAAAACTATTTTCATAACTTTCCAAACTTTTCCCTTTATGTGTTAGGTTTAGGCTTTGGTTAGCGTTTCTGTTACGGTTAGCGTTAAGGGTAATGTTAGGGTTTGGGGTTAGGTGTTAGGCTAGTGGTTAGGGTTAGCGTTAAGGGTGTTAGGTTAGGGGTTAGCATTTGGGATAAGCTTTAGGGCTAGGGGTTAGGGTTAGCGTTAAGGGTGTTAGGTTAGGGGTTAGCATTTGGGATAAGCTTTAGGGTTAGGGGTTAGTGTTACAGGTTAAGGTTAGGGTTAGCTTTAAGGTTTATCCTTTGGATTTACTTCGCTTCTGCCAAGCCTGTTAATGCTGGCATCTCTTGGTGGCAAAATAGAAACTGCCTTAATTTGTAGGATGGAAAAACAGTAAGTTGGAAAAAGATCAAATGACAGACACTAGACGGATGAAGAAGATTAACCCCCATTATAACTGGAAGCTTTACACCAGGGGTCACCAACTTTTGTCAAACTGAGAGGTAGTTCTTAGGTACTGCTGTGACCGGAAAGCCCGCCAGCAGAGTGGTCGCAACAGTACTGATTAATGCTAAGGGCTAAAAGTTTGATACACACCTCTGAGGTAAAAATTTTGTTCAATTTACCTTCAAACATGTTATTATTGATGATGTTAATATATTATATGACCATACTCACCATCTTATGCTATTTTCAAAACAGACCCGTGGGCAACCAACATGGTCCTCACAAGCCAGGGGAACCATGTTGCCAACCCCTGCTTTGCAGTGTCTGATAAAGCATAAAATATGTGAAGTGGCTATTGAACTGCTTCACACGATACAGTTCAAATAAAACGCTGTGTTTGTCATTCAAGCGGCACCAACATCGTAGCAGCTGTGTTTAAGATCTGCTGTGCCAATGGTTTTCAGTTCGGCTCTTACCTTGGCAACTTGTTTTGGTAGTAGTGGTTGCAAGTTTCAATTCATGGGACCACTTTTCTCTTCAAATTTACTCTTAACATTTATGGTTTATATTTGAGCTTGCGTTAAGGTAAAGGGTTTACGTTTCGGGTGTTTTAGGGTTTAGGTATATAGGTTTAGGTTTAAGGTTTGGGTTTGGGGTTTCGGCTTAGGTTTTGGTTTACGGTTTAGGGTTTAGGTTAAGCGTTTAAGGTTTAGGATTTGGGTTTAGGTTTTGTAGAAATACAAAATCAATTAAAATGCTTCGTAGAAATAACCTTTAACATGTTAATTGATTCTTCGTAGAAATAAACAATATGTTAAATTGATTGTCTAAAATATTCTGTGAGTGGTGTCGTTTTTAGCTATTGAAAGAAACCTGATGATTGTTGGTATATGACAGGGGTGGCCAAACTGCAGCTCTTTGAACCTTTGCATACAGCTCTTTGAGCTTTACGAAAATGTAAATAGGCCTATTTGTTTTTTATTTCTATTGCAAAGTGTAGAAATATTGTAAAATGGTACTGTAGTAGCTAGCATGCTATACAGCAGGTTTTTTTTAACGAAAATATTAGGAACCCGGTTTGGATCTGCAGGGACTCGGTTTCTCTGATTCTAGGGACTCAATTTTCTGATTTTAGGGACTCGACGATAATTTTCTCTGATTTCAGGGACCCGACTTGATATTCTAGGGACCCAAATCAGGTCCCTAAAACGACTTAAAAAAAACCCTGCTACACAGTATTATTTTTGCAAGTTGTTACAAAAAGGAGTTATGATGTCACAGAAGCGCAGATTACAAATAAATTTGAGTTTTTAGATTTTTATGTTGCGGCTCTGTGCAACTTAGGTTTTAGGATATGCGGCTCATACATTGGGCAAGTTTGGCCACCTCTATATGATTTCCTGGCTTCAGCATGGTCTATTTTAACAAACTTGCAAATTATTGAAAAGTTTTTGGTCGATAACTAAATCATTTCAAGCAAAGCAGTGAACTTGATTCAAAAATTTTAAATTTAGTGAACTTTTTTCAGATTTACTGCATCTTTTTGTAAATCTAGTGATTTTTGCAGAGAAGCCTGCAGCAGCACTGGCTCTAAGTGCAGTATGGCGTGTAAGGTCTGCTGGAGGTTTGTAGAATGGTTGTTTCCTTAGATTTTCCGATGCCAATGTCTTCTTTATCCATGATGTTGTCATCGTGACATTTGGCATGTGATATCATCAACTAACCATGATGTCACTGTGATGTCATCAGTGACATAACTTTTCTCAAAGTTGGAAAGGTGGTATTCTTGCCTAGACCCGACCCTGAGGCCTAAGCCTATACCCTAAAGCTGAGCCCTAAACTGTAAACCTGAACACAAAATCTAGACCAGTGGTTCTCAAAGTTTTTTTGACATTCCTCCCTTATAAACCCGAACTCTGTTAATTCTTCCCCAACAAAGAATAAAGATCACAAATGATAATTGCAAAAATTTTGCACTACCTACTGTGAAGAAACAATAGACGATTACAAACCAAACAGACTCTTATAATATCAGTCACTGCAGTTAAAATAGCTTACACCTTCAAGATACTGCAATTGCTACCTGGCAAGCACACAGTCTGTTTGATCATGGAGCTGGTTGGTAATCGCAGCTCTACGCCTACCACCAGCAACGACAAATGGAGCAGTTTACGACGCCTCAAGAACGGTGTCCCACAAGGATTCCTGGCACCCCCTTGTTTTTCACATCTACATCTCTGATCTACCAACCACTGTCTCCAGAAAGTATGCATACGCCATTGACTTAACAATCATGCATGCTAATGGAGACTGACAAGCAGTGGAAGAAGTGCTCAGCAAAGACATGGCAAACGTAAGTGAATTCCTCCATACCTGGAAGTTAATGCTCAGTACTACAAAGGCAGTGTTGGCAGCAGAACTGTTGCCAGAAAGTCTTCAAATAGGGGGCTTTACGTTTGTGCAAAGAGGATTGCCATTCTAAAATTAACCAAAACTTCACTGATTTATCGTGTTTCTTCAATTTGGGTGGCTTGGAATATTGTTTGGGTGGTCGAAGCCCACTAAGCCGCCAGACTGGTTGGCAGCCATCAACCTCAACAAAGAGGAAGCTAAATGTGAACTAAAAATCAACCACAACAACGAAACCTTACCCTTTTGCTCTGAGCTCACATACCTCGGAGAAATGTTGGATTATGTATCGCCGTCACTTCGCAAAAAGTTAACATCACACGTTGGACATCTTGAGGCGGCCAGCTGGCTGGGGTGCTGGGGAAATAACATTGTGAACAGCCACCTTAGTCCTGGTACATTCAACTGCAAGAGTACTGCGTTCCTATCTGGTGCCAAAGCTCACATTTGCCTCATTGACCCTGCCATCAACGACGCCTTGCGAACGGTGACTGGAAGCCTGCGTCCCACACCGGCGGACAATCATCCTATCCTCACAAGCATCCAACCTGCTGAGCTTCGTCCGCAAAGGAGCCCAACTATCTCTAGCACGCCGTCCCGTGGATCCTGGACATCCACTCAGTGCTCACCTGTCCATCGAGTGGGAATGAACAGCATCTCGGAATGGCCCTGCCAAGAACAGCCCGGGTCCGGCTCTAACTACCTCCGCATCAGTGTCAGATGTTTCCACTTCTACTTGCCCAAATAGGGTGTGGCCGCAAGTGGCCTGTAAGTGTGTTGCAGAAGATCAAACTATCAAGCATGTTATCCTCCAATGTCCAATCCACCGACTTTCCCTTGGACTGCAGGTGCAGGGCCTGGTGGTTCTGGATGATAAGCAGTGGCGTAGCTAACAAGGGGCAATGGGGTGAGCTGTCCCCAGGCAAGCTAAATATAAAAACTTGGCCCCCTTTTGTTGACATTTTGATATTTAGTATTCTTCAATTTGTTGTTTTTTTGTGTTTTCCGGGGTGTTTTCTTTTTTTTTATCTAGTGTGGACATCCAGAAATTCACCATCATTTCTTAACTTTTTTCTGAGATTTGGCTAGTGGTTCCCCTACGGTGACCAATGTGCCCCCTTCAGCTAAGCTTTGCCCCCGCTGACTCAAACCTCTAGTTACGCCACTGATAAGACAATCGGTTTGCTACTCAACACCTGCCCCGAGTTCGAGTGCGACCTACCAGTGCCTGAAAGAACTGGCTCAAGCGATGAAGCAGCTTCTGTCAGCTTGTTCTTGCGTATTGCAGACATTCCAAGCTAAACCAAACTCGCTGTGCAGTTTTTTATGTGTTGAATAAAGTAATAATAAAAATTTAAAGTTTTTCGCCCAAAGCTTTCTCTCCCCAATTCCTCCCTGGAACAAATTTCCTCCCAGGGATAAAAAATTCCTCCCTTAGAGAGCCAAGTGGCTCTTGGCTCCCTCTTTGAAAACCACTGATCTAGACCTAAAACTTTTCAAAAAAGTATGTAAAAAGTGCTCCCGTCTAAGGTGTCATCTCTACCAGCAAAGCAAATGGTGAGAGCCGAAATGACAACCACTTGCACAGCAGGCATATACACCACTCGAGTATGTTCACCATGTTGCTAGTGTCACAAACTCAGCATTATATGCAGTGTTGCCAGTTTGGCCTTTTTGAGGCCAAATTTGTAACTTTTTGCGTTTTTTCAACTCCTTTGGCTTTTATTTTTTTGGCCAATTAAAATTATTAAGTCAATTTGGCAGATTTAAAGATGATTTGGCAGATTTCTAGAACTTTTTCTAGACACAGAATTATAAATTTTCATTGGAAACTCTGCACTAGAATTAATAATTTTTAGTTTTGCTGTATCATGCCTTTAATTTTGCAATTTCAGTTACTCTTCAGCAAAAATAAAGTTTCGAGAAGTTTATTAGATGGAGTGAGTTTTATTCATTTGTTGCATATAGTATGTATACATTGCATTTTACAAGCATGTTTGGACGTTTTGAAGTTGTTGCGTTGTCACGCATTTATCTTGTATTTGGCTTTTTGGTGCTATTTGGCTTTTTTAAGGGTTGATCTGGCCTTTTTTGCTTATGACACCCTGACAACCCTGATTATATGTAGACAAAGGTGGATACAGTTTGAATGGCAAAATAGTCCCAGCAGAGCTTCTGCCGTTGATGACAAAATAGACACTAGCTTTTGTTATTCATAATATGGAAATAGATGAGACAATGGTGTAGATAGCTTTTAAAATGCAAAAACAACAGTGAGGTCTCAGGCAAACCAGCAGAAATGCAGTTTATTTCAGGATGTCCAGGCCCAGCCAACCCACTGTTCTTCGCCCAGTTCCACGTGGCTGTTTGCTTGGTTTCACGTTCAAGGCAAGGAATGCCAGAAGTCCCACTAAGTAACATGCATAGCAACAAATGGATTGTATATTTTTGTGATTTTGTCATGTTGGTGAGTTATATTTACAATAAGTCTAGCGGAGCAAAAGTATGTTTATGAGTGAGGAAGAGATGGGGTAATGTTCATGTGTGTCCATGTGTATGATGTGGCTCCTTGCGGTAACACAGTAAGAAATGTGGCTCTTGGTCTCTGACTGGTTGTTCACCTCTGTCCTAAACTATGCCATTGTTACCTTCTTTTTTAATTCCGTGAATAAGGTACTATGAAGTACTTTCAATGTATGGTGCTTTTACTTGTGCAAGTTACTAGGAAAATTGATAGTATTAGTTATTTCATCGTGGTTATGTGCAAAGTACTCCGAGAGGACAGTTTAATGAAACTTGGTTAGAGCTGTTTTGTTTTGCTGAAGCATTTCAGTCATTTGTCTGAAATAGCTTTAAAGCAAATGGCATTTTTCTGCTTTTGGATATTTTTTATGACTGGCAAAAGGCATTATGACCAAATTGACTGAATTTGTTTGGTCATTAAAAAATTTTTTAGTCAATGACTGACAAATAATTCCTTTTATGTTAAAAGTGTAAACAAGAGTCAGAGTGTGAATTTTCAATAAACTTTAGAACAGAAGCTGGAGTCTCTTTTGTCAGAGCTGGGAGAGGAGTCTAAAAAGCATGACTCTGATCGCGTATGGTTCAAGTATTGCATTCAAAATTTGAAGAAAATTTTGATTTTCAGTTAAGTCATCATCACTGTTTATTGATCAAGAAGGTTCATTTCTGTGGTTAGCTGTGATAAATTTAGTTGATAATCTTTTTTGTGCAGTGTTCAAGAAGTACAGTATGTCGTTTGACTGGCAAATTCAAAAACAAATTTTTGAGAGTGTTTCTGTTAATTCATGTGAGCTTGTTCGTTTCACCCATTGTTGACTGTTTTCATATTTTTGACCATTTTCAACTGCACATTCCCAACCATTGCAATTTTTGAAGACAGTGACAAGAATACAAAACCTGCCTGAGTCTTGAGATACGTGTTCATGACCACACAAATTAGTTTTTATTGATTCTGTTGACATTGTGAAACATTGCTGCACACTTATTGTTGTGCTTGTCATTTTACTTTAAATGCGCTTGAGAGGAGAAAGGTTGTACAGAAACACTCAAGCAATAGTTTTAACAAAAATAGACTTGATAAACTTTCAATTTATTGAAGCATTGTGTGAATCATTGAATAGTGATCAACTAAAAAGAAATTGTTGAGTTATTTAAATGGTTAATTTTTATGAAATGTGGGATGTTTATTTGCAGCAAGTTCATTAAAATTCTAAGGTAACTTTCACGACCTGCAGTCTATTTTGCATTCATCCATTGGCAAACTGTTTTTACAGCATTTCAGCATGCTGTGTATTTAATTTAGTTGTTTCTTTAATTACGCTGGAAAAATTCATTCTACTCGACGCTTCCAAGCTGCAAACAAATTCTTTATAATAAAATTGTGTTTAGGAGCTGCAATGACTTCCTCTTTTGAAAAAGTCTAAATTTTGTTTTTGTGGGGAATTCATGCTGTATGTGATTCCAGAATTCATTTCCAACCTGCAAGTAGCAAGCACTTGAATGAAACCAGGATGATCAGTGTTGGTTTGTACAAAAAGAAAAAAATCTGAACAAGTGGTATCCAGACTATGGTATGCATACCACTTGTGGCACACGAAGTTCTTGCAGATGGTATAACAATTTTATGCAGTTTTTTAAAAAGTGTATTAGGGACCCGATTCGGATCCCCAGAATTGAAAATCGGGTCCCTACAATCAGAGAAAATTATCATCAGGTCCCTAGAATCAGAGAAAATCGGGTTCCTGCAGGTCCATACCAGGTACCTAACATTTTCCTTTAATAGCCTGATTTATGCATACTAGAAATCAGCCAAAATAATGCCACACATATGTAAATGATCTTCCAGTCATCACTGTATACATTATTCTAATACACATGCTTGTGTATCAACGTACTGCATGTTGAAATTATTTTCCTAGTTGTGACATCATACATTGGCAATTTATTACTTAAAAAATCTTGCAATAAGTTTGGGGGTTTTTGAAATAATTTGACAGGGTGGTCCAAGTTTGTGAGCATCTGGAGCTGCAGCTCAGCTTTTGAGTGCAGGGTTGATGGCCGTAAATTAAGTGAGTGCAGACTTTGGCCAATATTGCTCATTTAACCTTTAGCAAGCAACACAGACACTACTGAAATGGTTTGTTGCAAGCTGGGCTAGCAGTTTTGACGTACTTCAGCGAAGACGACATTCATCGAACTTTGACTTATGTTTCTAAAACTATTACACTACATTTTATTTTTTATTATATTACATTTTATTTTTATTTTGTAACATCTGAAAACCAAAGGCCAGCTTGCAAAATACGGTTTCACAGCTATCAAACGAAGAGTTGTTGCCATGATGTGTAGTTTGTATGAAGACCTTCTCTAATGCAGTGTACCTGAAGATCACTCAGTTGCGCAGTTCTCCCAATATTCATTTTCTGTCTCTGTGGGAATAGAAGCAAGCCACGGGGTCATTCGGGGACCGTAGCCCTCCAGTAAGTTTTATGCCCACCCAAATTATGTTATGCCCAGATAAATTTGTTTCAAACATATAATAAAAACAAAAATCTTGCCCACCTAAAATGTAGTTTGCCCCCGGGCCTGAATACAAATAAGTAGATATTGACCAATATTTGGGTTTTACCAATATAGCGGTATCGGCCTCTGTAGGTGTTAAAAAAAATGCTGTTACTGCGCAAGAAAACACAACAAAGCAAGACAGCAATGCTAGCAGACAAGATATCTTGTCTGCTTTTTTATGAAAACGCACCTGCTAGCATTGTTGCTAGTACTTCATCTGCAGTACCTAAGGCAACTAGTTTGCTTTTTTAAGGACATGCAGATATTATTATGTTGGATGAAAATTCCAAAGTTGATTCTTTAACTTGGATCGACGTTTCGAGTTGTAAACCCACTGAATTGCAGATGAGTCGGAATGTCTCATTTGTAAAATACATGCAAAAACAAATTTTCTTAAGAATTATGTAGTACAGTAGCTGTTAACAAAAACATTCTATCATAGACTAAAAAAGTTATTGCTGTTTTGGAAAAGTTTTTGTTTTTGGCAATGGTTATTTTGATACAGTATTGTAATAACTTCAACCTCCTTAACTTGATGGTCCGTTTTGCACTTCATTCTTTTCTTTGTTCACCATCTTTCTATTTTCAAGTACTGCTTTTGCTTTTTTGTTGTAGACACTGTAAGCTGTTCTTTTTCATTCAATGCTCTGTTCTTATTGTTGTAATTTTGGACATTCTTTTTTGATTCACGGCACTATGTTTGTTCATTGCAGACAGTGTATAATATGCCAACAAGTTAGGCAGGTTAATGAAAAATCATAGCGAAATATTGAAATTGCTGCAATTTGAAAAATTTTAGCTCATAAATCCTGAGTTGTGAAGATTTTGAAAAAAGGTAAGGCATATAATACGGTATATTTTTGATAATGAAGCAGAAAACAATATTTACAAATTTTGGAAATATCGACCATTTAAAAGTTTTCGAAATACCGGCCAATGAATGGCCGATATATCGGTATCGGCCCCCAAAAAGCCATAGCGGTCGATCTCTGCAAGTAAGGGTTATCATCTACGAGGACCGTACGCGAAAACCGTGTCTCACTGTGCCTGAGCGTAATTTTCTATGCGCTGTCAACAAAGTAATTTCCCCATCGACCAACTGGTCAAGAAAAGACAAATTCATCCACTTCAATAAAATTATTTTGTTTTTCATTAAATTGTACGTTTCCAACATCTGGCTAGTATCAGTTTCAAGGGCATTCATTGAACGTTCTTTCCATTCATTGTTTATTTGTGGATGGTGGAGTTTTCTAAATGTAGGTGGTTCAAGAAAATGCGAATCGAAAAATAGTTTGGGAGTATATGAAGTTTGGGAACTGCAGCCCTAAACCGAAGTTTGGGTTTGAATTTTGTTATTATTTTAAATGTTAACAAAATCTCCTGCACTGGATCGCAAGCGGTCTGAATAATTTGTTTGTTTCCGCTTTCAGGAAAGGACAATGAAAGCAGCATTCCAGTTTAACGGATTTCGTTACAAAAAATAGTTTATCAAGTCTCGACAAAGGGCCACATGCAAAATTGGTTAGCAATCTCTTCACCAAAGAAGTGAACTCTGAAGATGCGTGAAGAAGGACAAACAATATGGTTTTGTGGCATGGTCAGATGATTCATCTAGCATAGCTTGAATCAGATGCGACAACGAAAAAACGGTTTGGTTTCCAAAAGTGTGGGAGTGTGGGAAAGAATTCTCATTCTGCCAACTTAACCATGCACAAGCAAACACAGACTGGAGAAAAAGCATTTTGTTGCCAGGTGTGCGGAAAAATATTTTCTAAATCCAGCAAGTTCATTATACACATGCAAACACACACTGGAGAAAAGTCGTTCGGTTGCAAGGAATGTGGAAAAAGATTTTCCCAAAATTACTCCTTGACTCTTCACATGCGAACACATACTGGAGAAAAGCCGTTCGGTTGCAAGGAATGTGGAAAAACATTTTCCCAAAGTTACTCCTTGACCATGCACATGCGAACACATACTGGACAAAAACCGTTCAGTTGCAAGGAATGTGGAAAAAGATTTTCCCAAAATTGCTACTTGATCAAGCACATGCGAACACATACTGGGGAGAAACCATACCATTGCCAGGAGTGTGGAAGACCGTTTTCGTTACTTAGCGACGTGACCAAGCACAAGCGAACGCACACTGGGGAAAAACCGTATTGTTGCCATGTGTGTAAGAAAAGATTTGGTCGATCCACCACCTTAACTAGACATATGCGAACACATACTGGAGAAAAACCGTTTTGTTGCCAGGAGTGTGGGAAACGATTCACTCGATCCACTACCCTGACCATTCACATGCGAACACACTGAAGAAAATCCGTTCGGTTGCCAGGTGTGCGGAAAAAGGTTTTCCCAATCTGGCAACTTGACCAATCAAGAGAACACACACTAGAATAATACCTTTTTTGCCAGATATGCGAAAAAAGATTTTCAGATCTTTGCAACTTGACCAGTCACATTCGAACACGCACTGGAGAAAAACCGTTTCGTTTCCAGGTGTGCGGAAAAAGATTTTCCCAATATGCGAGCTTGACCAGTCACAAGAAAACACACACTGGAGAAAAACGATTTTGTTGCCACGAGTGTGGGAAACAGAGTTGTAAACGGACCTCATTTGCAAACCCGGCCCGAGTCCGACATCTATTCATGAAGCCCGATTTAGGCCCAGAATCCAAATTTACCGAATGAGTCAAGACATGAGCGACTGTGGCGTATCAAAACACGTAGTGTACGGGTTTAGCTGCAGGTCACGGTTTTGTCACACCAAGAAAACGCATTGAGCAACACTGGCTAGAACAGGCACAAACTTAGCTTGCTAGTCAATGGTAATACTGGGGAATGTTTTCTACTCAGGAAAAAAGGAAACTATCTATGATGACGCTGTAGGCATAAAGACCATCTAGGGCAGCGCTACAGGCATTTAAAACCGTTTGTAGGATCATCATTGCAAACCAAGAACAGCGTAACTGATTTATCTTTTCGAAGCAAAGCCATCGCGTGCTAATTACATCACCGGGCTGTCACCTTCTCGAAAAGAGTGTGATACTAATCCTAACAAAAGAACGCAGCTGTTTTGCAAACAGAATTATCTGAAGAAAAATCACTTCACTTACAGAAGTCACCGCCGTGAATTGTTAACCTGAACGTCATAAAAAGTGTTGTATGCAGGCCCGAAATCGGCCCGAAACATTTTGACAAACCTCAGCCCGAACTCAGCCCGGCCCGACTTACAACTCTGGTGGTAAACGATTTATTCGATCCACTACCCAGT
>JGI24158J21664_10006845_pt1 | contig 15064 bp, 10 predicted proteins | sample Ectturendosymbi3_FD_21664 | JGI IMG/M metagenome (IMG submission 21664) | reverse complement strand
ATAAAGGGAATGAAATTTGGCTGTTAAAATCAATGGAAATCGTGGTGCACAGCAAGAAATCTGTTTCAACAAAAGTTTCAAAAGAAATTGTATCATTTCAACATTAATTCCCAATTTAAGAGTGTGATGTAAAAACAGAATCCAATTGGACATCCGGAGTCGGACAAAAAGTCCGACTCCGACTCCCAGTGTTGTAAGGAATCCGACTCCATCCAAAAACCCCCGACTCCTCACGACACCGGCTCCGCAACCCTACTTTTCAGGGTATATCGAGCTTTCGATTTCTTAAGCTGTCACTCATACTTTGATAGATAACAACGTTTTCAAGAATTCTGAAAAATTATTAGGTCTGGATCAGAATCTGTTGGACAGTTTTCATTTCGTAAACATACCAGGCACAAAAATTTGCAGTAAAGATATCCTTGATCACGTCTATACGGTGGACTAAATTAACAGGGTGTCAAAGATGGAAACGCTTGTGAAAGATTTATATTTCCTCCGACAGACAGTGCCGAAAACAAGAAATTAACAAAAAAATTTGCATCGCGTTACTTACAGACCAATTTGAACAGCTTCTACTCGTTTCGTTACATCATCTCGGAAACCACATACAAGTAGGCATCCTTGCTTGTTGAAACGACAGACAACCCTCGACTCTGGGTCAAGCGCTGGATTGAAGAGCTGTGGTTGAACAGCATACAAACTTCGCAGCTTGTCTGCAGGAAAATTCCTTTTCACTGACACGAACTGCTGTAAGTATGCGTCAATAATTCCACGGCAAGCGATTCGTAAAGTATCGTCACACTGTGAAAAAGAAAATTACAGTATAACTTGGGATTAATGCAAATTTGTATTAGAAACAACAGCAGGCATAGATTTACATGCAGTCACGTGGGACATTTGCAAAACAACCGTCTTTGGCAGCGGAAATACATTAGAACATTTGAAAGTGGTCAATCTAATTTTTTCTAAACACTTGTTTTTTGCGTCCATGTTTTTAGGAAAATAAATGGAAATGCGTAACAGACCAGCAAATACGGAGTTGTACGGATTTCAGGTTTTTAATCACCAATTCTTTGCAAGTACGCATAAAAACAGGAAAGTGAAAGCATTTTGGACCGAACAGTTCCTCTAAGCGCCTCGCAAATTTGCCCAATAAACAGTGACGTTCACTTTTGGGAACCACAAAAAAATAATTTTTTAATTTCACGACGTTAATGACTAACTCCAAAAAGCTCTGTTTCCTCCTGAAAGCTCTTACAACAAATGTGAGAGTACGTTCAATTTGTGAAATATTTGCTCAATGTTTGCCACTTTTTGGGTTTTCGAAGGAAGCGGCAATTTGTTCTTTTGCTCTGCCGCCTACAGAAAACTGAAGCTGATACAAAACACTTTCTGGGTTGACGAAAAAGTAAAAAAAGAAATACAAAATTCAATTAATTGATGCAGTTGACGCTCACATTCAATGCATGTCTTTAATGTCAACAAGAGCCTTCAAGCATTGAAAGCGACGAAGCGCTCCTATTTCAGAAGCACGTATTTGATTTGTAGGGTTGTTTTGTACATATTACTTGAAGCTACATTCGTTGCATTCACATGAAACGAAACAACACTTTTCACATTGGAAATTATTATTAGTTCATTCTTAAAATGGATGTTGACAAGCAGATTATCCTCAAAGCCTCAGGTGAGTTTTTGCATAAGCCAATTTAAAATTTGTTTTCACGGACCTGTACTGTAAAAGAAAATAGAGAAGTCGTTCATTTCAAGAACTATTAGATAGAACACATTCGCAGAAAGACGTAATTGATTACACGCATTACTATTCTAGAAAAAACAGCACAAAATTTCGGAAACAGATCCACTGAGTTATATCTAACAGCCAATCGAACTCTTAAAGGTAACATCAGTGCTACTAATCCTGTTCAGATTCGAACACCGTAATGCTGCAACAAACACAGGTATAACCCTCTCGCGTGTATCTGATTAAATTATTGGAGTAACGAATATCTCCTGATTATTTATTGGAGTAACGAGGTGTCGAACCTTCAAGCTCATCGATATGCATCAGACGCACCCTCTACACTCTATACCAGGGGTGGGCAATTAGCGGCCCGCCACAGCGTTTTCAGCAGCCCACGGAAACATTCAGGAAAAATCTTCAAATCTGAAATTTCCTCCAACTATCACAGTACTGCAAATGTTAGTGCTGAGACGAACTTGGACCGAGACTTGCTGCGGTAGAAGGTGTGACCCTCCGCGAGACCGGGAAGTATCAAACTCGCCCCCGAGCCAAATTAATTGCCCACCCCTGCTCTATACAAATGTAGTTGTTGCTTAGACGAAATTTTGGATTAGACGAAAGACGAAATCTCCAAATCAAGGTACAACCTTCAGATATGCATGCAAAAAGGTTAAATCTTTTATACGTTACAATCTGGTTATCACCGTCTACAAATAACTTTAACCAGTGAAACAAACATGTTGAATGTTGCACAAAAATGAAAGCGCTNAGATTAGAAACACAACGATTAAATCTTCTGAATGAAGTCAGAAGGCTCGTGTTCATTTACAGAGTTGCAAACTTTTAGACGACAACCAAACAATCGTCAATAAAATAGGCGAAAAAGATAAATGTGTAGATGCACAAAGACGTTTTTGCCAAATTAGAATAAAAGGTTGACACTTTGACCTAATGCACGATACTGACAACTTCTATTGATGTGAGAAAATGCATTTACTATGGTTTTGCAAAGGAGACGAAAGAATACGAGTATAAATAATTAGAATATTTCCAGGAAAAGACATCAAACTTGTTTTAAATTTTGGTCAGTGATTTTGATACTGTCGCTTATATCGCCAAATCGCATTTAGTTCGTGAGTCCAACTGCAATGAAAATGAACTTCTCACTCGGTTACCGTTTCAGTGCGAAATACAGCTACTTCACGGTTTTCGAAATCCACTTCCAGTTCTCCAAATGGTTTGCAAAATTGTTCAAGCTGCTGGTACAACGGTAAGCGATCTTTCAAAAATTTTAAGACATCTCCATCTTCAACAATATGGGAAATTAAAAGCTTCCTTCCAGCTCTTGAGTCGCATTGACTTTTCTTACTGGTACCAGCAGACCTAACCATTGAAATTGTCACATAGCCATACGATACACATGATAGCACATAAGGTAATCTATGCACGTATCAGTTGAAGCAGCTAGGTTTTCCGACTGAACTTTCACCCGACATCTCGCTGTTTGACTTTAACAATACGAGTGTTACCTCCCTCTTTAAAAATTCTACAATTTAAATTTAGCCAGTAAAGTTTAGTTTGTTTTTGAACGGAAACTATAGAACTTGACTAACAAAAGCAGTTCCATTTAAACACCATGGAGCGCTCTTTCCAATTTGTGGTAAATTAATACAGTCAGCCAATTTAAACTGTGTTGTTCAAATTCTTAAAAAATTATTCAACTTGCACTTCATACACTTGAAATTTTGAAAGGCATAAACAGAACTGTTCTTTCTTGTGTGAACGTTAGTTATTAGAGGTTATTTTGCTGAAACTGTCGATTACATATATGCAAATATATTTGTTATTGATGAGTGTGAAGTAGTGGCAAAAACAAAATAAGTACAGCAAACGGTTAGCGATGACTTGGCATTTTACCTACCCAAGTTGTTTGAACACACATGTTAATTGCCAGTGTACACCTAAAAAATTTTACTTTCTTGTCCTTATTTGCTGCTTGTTCACGACAGATCCATTCTTATTATTACTGTAAATCGAAGTTTTCAAAAGTGAAACAACTTCAAAGAGGCAACACACTAGTGTAGGGACCGCGTGTAGGATTCTTAGCTGGAATCCTACACCGGAATACCTAGTGGATTGGTTAATTAATATATCATCGTTTTTGGCCATAACTTGCCAACCACCAATGCTAGGTGGCCAATCAAAGGCTCTAAAGATGCGGATTTTCGATTAGTTGATTTTTTTTTAAAAGTAAATTGCCGCTTCAAATTTTTTCTCAGGTCCCGATGGTGTCACGCTGCCCCACAAAAAGTTCAAACTCAAAACTTCTCGGATTTTTTAAAAATCATAGCTAGGAGACTTTCTGCTTCCTTAAAGGGTTGGTTCAATTAGCTCTCTAGCTTCATCGGTCGGCAAGAGGAGCCAGTCACTATCGCACCATCGGACACATTTGGGTGAGAAAAATACGAAGTCCTCTTAGCTCTCAAAACACTGAAGGCTGCGATGAAATGCGACCTGAAATACTCAAAGCCTTGAATCGAGTTCTTTGGCTGACTCGTGTGTGTTAAGTGGGCTGGTGTTCTGGGAAGGCACTGAAAGATGGGCAAACTGGGGTGATCATGCCCATATACCAAAAGGCAACAGGAGTGAATACATCAACTACCGGAGCATCTCTCTCCCTAGACTCCCTGGAAAAGTTTGTGTCAAGTGCCTTGAAAAAAAATGCCGCGAAATATTTGAATCAAAGCTGGATGCTACCCAGTACGGTTTTTGTTTTGGCCGTACCACTACAGACCAAATCTTGGGAGTATGCCAGAGACGTCTACACATGTCTTGTTGATCTCGAGAAACCTACGATGGGGTTCCTAGTGAAAAGCTTTGAGGACTGCTGCGGGAGTTCGGTGTTGACAGCCGTACTGTTACTGGCGGTCAACGGCCATCAAGTCACTGTATTCCCAATCAGAAGTTTGTGTGGGTCGGTGGAGTTAAATCACAACTGTTCACCGTGGCTGTGGGTTTCGACAAGGATGTGTGCTGTCACCATTCATTTTCATAGTCTATATGAATTGGATAGATAGCCACAGCCGAGGCGACGACGGTGTCACTGTCGGGAGCTGGAGGGTCAACCGTTTACTTTTCGCAGACGATTTGGTACTGATAGCATCTTTACCACCGGCCTTCAACATGCATTTCATCGGTTTTCTGCTATGTGTGGCCAAGCCGGAATGAAAATTATCACAGCACTAAAATGACCGAGATAGTATGTCTCTCCCAAAACCTTAAGCAGTGTATGCTGGAAGTGAGCGGCAATGCACTGCAGTAGGTGGAGAACTTGAAATACCTTGGGGTGGTATTCACGAGTGGCAGAAGGCGGAACAAGGAGATTGATACACGGATTGACAAACACAGTTCTGCGTGAGCTTTATCGCTCTGTCGTGACAAAACGGGAGCTTTCAAACACAGCACAGCGATTGAGTTTTTTAGTCGGTTTTGCTCCGATCATAACCTATGGCGGGGGTGGGCAGTTAGCTGCCCGCGGGCCACATGTGGCTTGTCAGAGCGGTTTTGGTGGCCCGCGGAAGCATTCAGAAAAATCTTCAAATTTCAAATTTGAAGATGTCAAACTTATCACAGTAAATGTTAGTGTTGAGGCTAACTTAAATCGAGATTTGCTTCTATTTTCAGTAGATTAGAAGGCACAGCCCCCTGCTAAATGTGGCCTCCTCAAAGTGGCGCCCGAGCCAAATTAATTGCCCACCCTGACCTATAGTCATGAACCTTGGGTAATGACCAAAAGAATGCTATCCCAAGTGTAAGTGGCAGAAATGGGATTTTTGCGAAGAGTTCATGTGTTACACTGCATGACAAAGTACACAGCTGTGAAGCTCCTAAAGCCCTGAATGTCGACCCACTTCCTTCTGAATCGAGAGATCCCAGGTACGTTGGTTCGGCCATGTGTCCAGAATGTCTCACAAACGATTGGCGAGCCAAGTCCTGCTAGCTACACCCATGGAAAACGGCCCAGAGATCGTCCAAGGCCCAAGTAGTGTGACTACATCTCTGACCTTGCTTGGTGCTATCTTGGTGTGGAGCAAGTAGAACTATCTGAGATTTCTGTTGATCATGAGGTTATTGAGGTATTTCAAGTGCCACAAGGGCTGCTGCCCCTCCAACCCCTCCAGAGGAATAGCAGGCATGAAAATGAATGAATTAAATTGGAAACTACTATACATGAAAAGCAGCAATACAATGTATGATAACAATTTCTTAACAACCAAGTAGCAGTAACTTACAATGCACTTTGTTATGGCATTAAACATATGCAAGTCACATCAAAAGCTAAATGTTAAAGTTTTTCCAAGGAGTGCAGGTATGAAACATTACTAAATCTAACTCACAGATGCACTGCAAAAAGAGCACTGCTTTTTGTTTATTATAGCAAAATAATGATCAAACTTACCTTTCACCAAATTCATCTGGAGAGGCTTGCAAAGCTTGCTGTAAAAATAAACTGATTTTCTCAACATCTTCAGCTACTCCCACAATCTCTATAACATTTTGACTTGAAACCCATTTTGCATTACATTTTGGAAACTTTTTTTCAAGCTGTGACATCTTGGACTCAACTGCACCTTTTGTTGGCTGCTTCACAAAAGAGAATTTTTTGAAAAAAGTTGCAATAAGTACAAGAGCATCTTCCTTCCAGTTTGCAGTAGCGCCCTGAAAAACATAAAACAGTAAATCAAGTTTTTGAAAGTCTTAAGTAATAATGGAAAACCTAGGAAAAACACTTTTCTGAATCTTTAAATAAAAAAAATTAGCTGAAATTTCAAGCCACCTTTAGTCTTATTCAAGGCAAACGTTTTATGTGCAGGTTTTCAAGTGTTTGTCTAATTCAACTATTTATACTTCCATAGCATTGTTTATATTAAGTTCTTGTAGACATAAACTTGCAGCTGCAGGTAACAGGAAATCTTTTAAGTGACATAGTGAAGAAGTAGTCAACAGGATAACAGTAACAAAAAACTTCTTGCTCAACTGCTGTATAAACAACTCAAAATGCTTCTAATATTGCAGCCAGCTAACAACAGGTTTTCATCAGGGAAAATGTCATGTAAAAACAAAACAGGAGTCACCAAAGCAGAAAACATGCAGTCACTGTGACATAGAGACTACAACAGTGAAAAGCTACAACTCTATTTAGTTGCGCCTCTCCATGTATTATTGTGTTTTCTTCCTTTTTTGTTGATATCTTGTTTCATTTGTAGTAAATGGCAGGATGTAATTTTGTTCACTTGCATTATCCACACACACACAAGTTCCTAATGTGAGCAGTTGCAGGTCAACTTTTCAAAAGACAGCCTTATCACATTTTTGATGCATCATTGTTAGTAATTCTGTAATAAAACAATTTTTGTATACCATTAATGGTTTTCCTCATTGGTAAAAACATCATATATCTGCACTCTAATTAAATCCTAGAATACCTGAGTGAAATACTGCATAGTTCTCAAAACAACATAGTACTAGCTTTGCAATTACTCCACTTGTGTAGCTGACCAGTTTCCACAAAATCATTTGCACAACTGACTGACTGTACAAATGACTGCAGGTCCTTCACAGCTTCCCATATTCACATGATCATAAAACTGTTTTATTGCAGTCACAGCAGGACAATGCCAGCTGCTATTCCTTGGTTCTAGTGCCATTGATCTATGGCTTCCATAGCCTTTGCATATTTTGTTTTTTTCAAAATGTGTTATGTGCATGTCTGTCTGTCTATTTAAAGTCAAGAAAAATTCCTTATTAGCTGCAGCTAACAAGGGAATAACAAAAACAAATTTTTAGAATGCCCAAAACAGTGTTGTCCAACTGCTTTTGATCTAAGGGCCATTTTACAAAAATGTGAAAACTTGCAGGCCACTTCCAACAAAATGATGTATAAAAACAGATTCACAAGATTTAACACTAAACAATAGAAGTGAGTGCATCATTGAAATTATTACACAATAACAATTTATTGCAAATCTCGATCAGTAGGATGCCTATGGTCGAGGCTTCTCTGACACTATCATTCCTATATCAATACCAGTGTTAGTGGCAGCAAGTCTGAGACTACCCTCCAGTGATTCATCTTCCATTGATTTCTATTATCAGATTTTACTTTCTGCATTGTAGAAACTGTAATCTCACAAACATACGTGTTTCATAACATCAAACGCATTTTTAGTGCAAATTTAGATTTGCTGACTAGTTTCCAGAAACTCTTTACAATCTAATATAATGCCATTTGTACGCTTATGTTGTGCTTGTTCTAATTAAAATTATGTAGTGTAACATAGACACAGCATTAAATCAACACTGAGAAAGCTTGCGGGCCTCACAATTCTAACCACGAGCCACATGCAAGCCTTTGGAAAGCACTTGGTTTATGCATTGAATGTTTGAGACAAAACACAGCTCTTTCATGACCATGAGCATTGAAGCTTAAACATGTGCCTTAATGTATCCATGATAAACACAATGATCTTTACTATTTTGAGGTCTTGCAGCTCACAAAAATCATAAAAAATGCAACTGAATTGACAAACCATAAATAAAATCATGATTTATTACACATTCAAACTTTTTAACTGAATCTTAATTTGATATTTTGCAGTAAAACGTGTCTCGAAATTGGGCATAGAAGGCATACTTTCAGTTTTTAATTACATTAGATGCTAACAACATACGTTTTATTAATTATTATCTTATTCACATACACATTTATACATCAAAATACACCTTTCAAAAGATGAACAACCAACATCTTACCATTTTCTTTTCAATAGTTAATATGCCTTCCATGGAATCATTCACAACAAGTGACAGGCATCGTGCAACTGGACCAACATTTGACTTCAAGTCATTAAAGTACTGTGGATTATTCAGTATATATTCAGAAATTTTTCCATCGCATTTAGTAAAGAATTGAGGAAGCCTTAGATCAGACTTATTTTTTTGAGATGATTGTTTTATCTGTTGTATTCTGCTGATAAAATTTTCCACATCTTCCACTGGTCCAGTCACTTCTACATTATTTTTGTCAACATCCCACACAAAGGTGCAATCTCCATATTCAACTTCAAGCAAGGATTTATAATGCAAAATATTTTTATTAATCAAAACTTCTTCATGTGAAAAGTCATCAAAAAATGTTCTAATAATCTCAATCGCTTGTTTTTGCCAGTCTCCATCAAGATGCTGCAAAAAGTAAAACATATCAAACAATTGAGTACAGCCATAACTTGCAGGGAATACAAGATTTTCTTGTTTTAACAAGAATGCATGGGCACATTAACAGTTAAAATTTTTTTGTCATTAAATCAAACATAAACACTGTTTCACATCAACTAAAATGCATATCTATCAAACAAGAGAAACACAGCTGCGCCAGTAATCTGAAATTGAAATTTTTTACAGAGGGAGACGTTTTAGCATGAAGCTTATCACATGGAAACTTAGCCACTGCTATGTAATACGTGGTCTAGCATTTTTCTACAGGAAACCCACAATGTCAGTTGTTTAAATACCCAGTTACAACTGATCAAAACTTTACAAGAACATACTCCACACATATTACTAAGGAAGATAAAACGCAAGAAAAACATACTGTGAATAGCAGCAAAAAGGCATTAAAGGAAAAAAATGAGGAAAATAAAAATGATTTAATTTATGAATGAAATGTAGTCAAAATCCAATCACATGTCCTTTCTTACCAACTTTTTTTCCACCGTAACTTTCCACACATCGTAATGGTCTGGAGCTAGTGATTTGCACCGAGCAACTTGACCAACTTTTGACTTTAGATCGTTGAAAAATTTTCCATGTTCTTGTATATACAAAGCAATGTGACCATCACATCTCAGTGCAAACTGAGCAGCCATTTTGTCAGAAGTTATTAATTAAGAACGGAAAGAGCGCACTTACACTATACACATGTAAAACTGAAAAACAATGAACAGTTCAAAGAACAGATATTTTCAAAATGAACATTCTTAAACACAAGGCTTAATTTTTTAGGAATAAACTCAATCACACTTTGCTTATTTAACAATGTTAAATGACTAGTCTCCACATTTAAGGTAACAAGCAAAATCCATCAACCAATTTCTTAGGAAATCAATTTCACCTAATAACATTATGCATTCACAGTCATACAATCTTATTCACATAGTTATGTGAAATCAATATACTATAAAAGCTTCCTATGTCTTCACCTGTTTTATCACCTTTGTGGAGATGTGTCTCTTGAACACAGATCATATGTGCAAGTTTGAATCAACACAAAAAGACAACAGCATACCTTAGTCAGCTTACAGTGGCCCAAAACTTTCAACTGTTATTTAACAATATTCACATTTTAACATTATTGTTATTAGTATGTTTTATTGCCCCTGTTTACTGCATGGTTTTATAGTGCAACAAATTATTATTTGCTGTTATGCCAATTATATTTTTTGTGTTGCAGGTTTTAAAAACTGAAATATTATTTTTTAACTTTTAAATGCACTAATCATTAAAAATTTTTTCATCTGTACATTTTCTTCACCATGCTCTGTGTTTGTTTGTTTTCCTAATTGTGCTTATTTCACTCAAATGTTGTTTTACAACACTTGCCAATAACTGAAAAACAGGGTTGGTTGACTAGATGACTGCTGTGGTCTCTCACCAATCATGTATGACACAGCACCCCTCTTTGTTTACACTGACCAACCATTGCATCATTGCATTTTCCTTTGCCCTAACGTTCACTGTTATGGTTGGTTTGCTCAGTGCAATGCCTTCTTGTAATGCTCCTGTTTGTTGGCTGAGTCATATGAAACAATAAACCATTATCGATTTGTTTTCTAAACTGAATGTCTTAACTTCTAAAATCTGTATAATTTCATACAGTTTTTAAAATTGGGTCCAGTTTCATTGTATGATTTTAACTGTTGTGGCATAGGCCTAGTGAGTTTTTCCTGGTTGTGTGCTTTATCAAGAAACCCCATTTCCTTTCATGCTACATCACTAATATCTAAAAAAATATCAATGAAAATCTCTAGGTTTGCGGCAAACTTCTAAGGAATCAGCTGACTAGGCTGTTTCCATGACTTTACAATGATTCAAATATGCATTCAAGTAACTTAGTGTTCTCCACAAGAACAACAAACTTGAATCAATCAGCAAATTTTTTAAAATAGGAAATTGATTTCACATAACGCTATGCATCCTCAGTCCTGAAGGAACAAGATTTTAAGACTGAGGACATTTGAATTCAACTCTGTACCAGAGCAAGACAAACTAAAAATGATCACAAATAAAATATTTTAGTTGTAATTTCCTTAGACTTCGGTCAAGTTTTACTCCATTTTGCATTTTTAATTTCATCATGTATCATGCAAAGATAAAAGTGCAATTATTCTGCAAACTTTTGTTTTGCATGCCAAAAATCTGCCAAATGTTTAGTGGTTGAGATTAGTAGCATAAATACAAACTGCAACTGCATAGCAATGTAGAATTAAAAATGTGAAGGAGCTACTCTCTGCAAGAGTTAAATTGCATCTATCTTACAGATATCTCTAAAGACCCAAATTTGCAGGTTGCCGATGATGTGTTTGCATGGTGGCTCTTCTTTCGAAAAACCTGTTGAACATTGGACTACTCTGTTAAAAGCTTTGCATTAAGGATAGACAGAGTCTATTTTGCAACTATTTTTCCATTAGCCTAACCTGATTGGTTGAATTATTCATGTGACTAGGACGATGTTTGGATTAGCGCATCGTCCCTGAAATGTGACTTACAACCTTAAACCTAACCGTAATCCAAACTCTCAACCCAAAATGTAAACGCTTGTGGGGTTTTTGAAAACTATTTAAAAAAGTACATAAAAAGCGTTCCCATCTAAAGTGTCATCTCTGCTATGAGCAAAGCCAAAGCTACAATGGTGAAAACTGAGCCAAAAACCATTTGCACAGCAGGAATAGACACTTCCCACTCGGCATGGTTGATCATATCACTAGTGTCCTAATTCAGCGTTATATGTCGACAAAGGTGGATATGGTTCGAATGGCAAGATAGTCCAACCACTCCTAACTAAATGTATGAAGCAGTGTCTTGTGTTCAGTAAGCAACATGTTCATTGAACTCTTGAACAACAGAAAAAAGTTCTGTTTCCTGACAAAAGTAACTTTCAAGTGTTTTGTATGGGTTGCACCATTATTTCACGCCCATCAACATCTGATCGATTTGATCCCAGGTACACAGTTCCAACCATTAAACACCCAGATTCAGTCATGGTTTGGGGAGCTTTTTCTGGTGAAATGGGTAGGGCTGGCCCTTACTTCCTGCCCAAAATCCAAGAAATAAATGGCAAAACTTACATAAAAGTATTGGAGGAGCACATGCTGGACTTGTTTCACATTTATAGATGTAAAGTGTTTATGCAGGATAATGCTCCCTGTCATAAGTCTAAAAAAGTCAAAAATTACCTCCAGCAAAAGCAGATTTAAGCGCTTGTGGCCTGGCAACACACCAGGTTCAAATCTAATCAAAAACTGCTGGCAGAAAATGAAAAATCTTATGAAACAAAAGAAAGGCCCAAACATTGACAATCTCAAAAATCAGCTGAAGAAAGTATGGTGCTAGGAGACGTGCTTGGATTATTTCAGAAGTTAAAGCGATTAAATGCTTAAACGCTTGCAAATGGTCATAAAAAATAAGGGCAACATGTCAAAATATTGTGTGTGTTTTTGTTAAATGAAAGTTTCTATTTAAGATCAAATGTTTCTTTTTGAAAGAAAAATAAAGCAGGTACTAAGTCTTTTTGTGCCAGCTGTACAATGGTTTCCTAATCTAACAATGCAGACGGCAAACTAAACAAAGCATCAGATGCAAACAAAAAACTGGAAATGCAATCAATATAAGCTGCCCCAAAGTCAAAAATAGCAAATGAAGGGAACCAATGCAAACATGAATGAACAAAAATCCCATGACATTTCAATTGAACAACATATATTACAGAAACATAAATGTTAAATCATATATAACAATCATTTACATAACACAGATGATGGTGGGCAAACAATAGGTGAAGAATTGAGGCATGTACAGATGAGTGATAGGTGAATCATGCACATAGGTAAAAGAAGTAAGCAACAATATACAAGGTCAAGGTTATGAGGCAAAGAACAATGCAGTAAACACAACATAACATTTCATAACAAAAGCATGGGCAAAAGCAAAGTTTATTGTTTATCCACAAAAATCATGAAGATGTAAAGCAACACCCACAGACCATATGATATTATTATTATTGAAGAACCACAATTACACATTAGCATCACGGAACGCGGTTGAATAACAAGCTGAGGTAGAATTGGATTATTAAAAGGTTTAACAGCAAACAGTCATCCAGCCAGTGATGGAGTCTCGAGACTCGTCTGAAGACCCATTTGATTTTTTTTTGCAAGTCTTGCTCTCACAGATTTCAGGTCTCTCGGTCTTGAAGGCTACAGCAGTGTTGACACTGCGGTCAGTCTGGTTAACATCAGGTTGTTGCTTTCTTCAACAACAGATTGGTATCGCCGAGACCTTGAGTCACTTTGCAAACATTTGACATCATCATATGCATCACACTCTTGAAGCGGCTTGCTGGCTGTGGCTGGGGTGCCAGAGCAATAACGTTGCGACTGGCTTCCTTGACCCTAGTCTACTCCACTGCAGAGTACTGCGCTCCTATTTGGTGCAGCAATGTTCATACCCGTGTCATTGACCCTGGCATCAGTGACGCTTTGCGAATTGTGATCAGGGTTGCCAGATTGTTTTCACCAGAAGTAGCCAAACACTGATGGTAGATAAACAGCCAAACATACTGTTTGCGTTTCGGTGGTGACGTCACCATGTTCACTCAACCGTAGTAAGACCCTTTTGCAAAGTTGACAAAATGGTTGGCGGCAAAGTATGAAAATGAGTGCTAAGTGGCCACTTGGCTACGCCCATGATGGTGTAATTACGTAATTTAGAAGTGCTGTTAGGAATTCAAAATTTCTTTGTCAAAGTAGATGACAAACACAACACATAATTCACTTTATACTAAATCTGTAGGCCAGGCCTACACGGCAGGTTCGGGTGAAAATCTCCATTTGTCTTATTCATTCCGTGGCTTTCTGCTGGGAGGGGAGTTACAACAGACATGTAACCAGCAAATTTTCAAAACTACATTATTTTTCATAACTTTTTCAAAATGAAATAAACGTTTACACTGGATTAGCTAGTACAGGCAATGCATGAGAAAAACAGCAATTCTCAATCTTTACAACCTAAACAGAAGAAACCATACAACTTTTTCTGATGGCACACCATTTGTGGGTCCCGTGTTGTCACCGACCAAATCTCTTTCAATCATGAGTTTGGCAAACCAGACTTGGCACAATGTGGCATGAACGATATGGCTGTTATTCAAGCTCGAACAATCCTAACGGGAATTCAAACCAGCTTAAGTCTATTCAAAATTGGAACGCAATTGTTTTAAATATTACATTTTTCCAACTTGCTTGAATTGGAAAAAGATGGAAGCATTGTTGATAGTGATTTGGAGATATATGCAAAGCACCTTCAAAATTTAGGTGAAGACTTCAAGGTACTCTTTAAGGACCTAGGACCTACAGAGGATGTGTGTGCCAGATTGGATTGTTACGCTATTTGATTTTAATGTGCAAAATCCAGACATTAATTCGCAGTTGCAAGATGAACTCACTGATATGCGTGTGGATCTCAAAGCTCAATCACTGTTTAAACGGAAAAACATGCGTGACAGTGCCATGTAAATATCGCTGTTAAATACCCGAAATTTTGTGCAGCTGTTGAACCGTTTTTACTTGCATTCCCAATTTCCTACATGCTTGAATCTGGTGTTAGTCATGCAAATGCATTCCTAAAGCGGAAGAACCGACTGAATTGGAAAAGCGTGGTGACTTCCTACTAAACACACCAATCTCCAGCTAAATGAAAATGCTCTTTCTGTTTCTCACAGGAAACACCCTTCTCATTGATGGGGTCTCAAATTGCAATGAAAAGTTCGCCGTTTTCATTTTGTGCTTGTATTAATAATAATGTTTCTTGCTCACTACCTTTCAATTACAGTCAGATAGATGCAATATCAGTAGTTGGTGTTAATCCAAATGTCCCCGTACTTGTCAGGTAGTGGGATCCTAGAAGTTCAACTCGTTCGGGGCTCTGTGAGTTGTTTGGGATTTTACCAAGGTTTCGACAGGCAAAACAATTTGCAGACTCCGGCTT
>JGI24158J21664_10006844_pt1 | contig 15065 bp, 5 predicted proteins | sample Ectturendosymbi3_FD_21664 | JGI IMG/M metagenome (IMG submission 21664) | reverse complement strand
CTCTATTGTTGCTTGCTGCCACGGTGCGAAGCTTTGCGCACATGCCGCTCGGGATTTCCGATCGCAACAGTACTACAAAATAAGGACAAATCTTACAAATAAGGACGGTATGATAGTCCTGTGTATAGGGTACGTCTTTTAGATAATTTTTTTAATATGAGAGATTGTTTGGGACCGCAACAGTGTTTTTGATTATTTTGTGCCTTGTGAAAATGGGGATCCATCGTTTTTGACCAGCTTCAAAGGTTTTTTGAATTGATGATACAAGGTGCTTTTAAACTGTGGTGATTTCCTGAAAGATTGCGTATTTCAACCAACAAAAATAGCCACTTTCTTTGCCTGCAAAAGGCAACCACTTTTGTGTCCTACGCAACGATTGCCATAGAGAAGGGGTATTCAAACAAGTGATGACTTTTTACCAATGTAGGACTGCCGCCTCCCCCTGAACGCCTGGTCTAGATTCGCCACTGCATGCAGCTGAGTGTGGTTGATGAGTTTTGTAAAACTGGGGTTACCATGGTGATTACATTTTAATTCCATTATTTATCCTTCAGCAAAGTAGGTTTAAAGTGTCTAAGAAGTTTCTTTCTGAATAAGTCGAATGTAGCCAAAACATTCCAGGAATTATTAGACCTACCATTCGTCTCGGTTTGGCCGGGACTGTCCTGGTTTAAACGTCTGTCCCGGTGTCCCGTCCCGGTAAGCAAAATGTCCCGGAATTTCACTTCAGTGAAATTTTCAAAATGAACTCCAGCCTGATGACGCATTTTTATGAAATAATTCCGCTCAGTGGCCATTTGTAAAAATGGGGGCTTGTTCTTGCGTCATTTTCCATTGTCTTCAATGGAACTACAGCAACTCCTCCAGTTAGAAGCTATTTTGTATGCTTTGAGATGGTAGGATAACTTTCGGTTAGTTTTGAGTCATTTCATCCTGAAAGTAAGCTAGAACTTGACCTAATGCAGAGTAATGTTTAATCTAAGTACAATACTTTATATATGTTCTCAGACAATCTTAAAACAAATAAGTAAAGTATAAAATTTGTCAAGTTCATGCCTTCGGCCGCTCGTCAGGTCATTTCATTCATGGTTTTGAATTTATCCCGGTTTGAGCCTAAGAAATTATGGTAAATCTAGGAATTATCAACTCGTGAAACGTTTCCCGAGTAGAAAATGACCAGCATCTTGAAGTATGCTTCTGAGATGCATTTCAATTAAATGAAAGCAAAAATTTTATTTGGCGGCCTAAATCTGAACGCTACTGTTCAGAAAAAAAGGCCAAACAAATGCATATTTAATGGATGGTGCTCTGAAATCAAGAGGCTTTAAATATTTAACTGTTGACACTCGGTTTTGTTTCCCTCATATTGAAATTTTTGCTGACATATCTCATCATCGAGGTCAAAAATCTCGTTGTGACTTTTACTGACTTTCCAATCATCAAATGTTGGAAAATTTTCGTAAATTCTCTTTTGGATTCTACTCCACAGATCTGGTTTTGTCTGAAAACCCTGAATTTTGTCAAGTGCGTCAATAACGGTAACAACGCTTCCAGCGTTTCCACATTTAGCTCATATATACTTGAAGAACGATCTGTCAAGTAAGCTGATGTGTCAATAAGTGTGTTATCGCCAAAGCGCTCACTCAACAGGAATTTACGTTCTCGAAGAAAAATCTCGGCCTCTGGAGAGCCACCGAACGTTGGTGTAATGGAGGAGAACAGCAACGTGTTCTGACCCCAACCAGTGTCGGCCCTGGTGCTTGTATTTGACCTGGGTAGGTCATTCAGAAAAGTAAAATCTATACAATCCAGAAAAAAGTCTTGAAAAAGTCTGGTAATTTATGTTCAAAATTGCGTAGGAACCCTGGATTGTGTTCAGTAGCAAGATTCACACTGAATTGCATACAGGAATAAATTCGTTACTTTAGAATAATGTGTATTTATTTATACGTATAAAAGCATAGCGTATGCATACAAGGGAGTGTACCACGGAATTTTTACCAAAAGTTATCTGTGCCACGTAAGCAAAAAGTTGAGAAACATTAGGCTAAGCCATTGTTGTCTCTTAATCAAGAGCACCTCAACAATCATCCCAAAAAATGCTTTTATGCCAGCTTTGTCCAAACCGCTGCCCGTGGGCCTCATGCGACCTATACGAGGGTTTTGTGCAGCCCAGTTTAGGTTTTCGGTGTAATATAAGTAGCCTTCTTACTTACTGACAACCTGTTCTTATCTTGATAATCTTAAGTTTGACATTTTTGATGCAGGTAGTCGTCAGTGCCACTTTATAACGTCCGTGCTGCGTGCTGTCAGATTTCCAAATGTCCCAGGACATCGCAGTGCAGGGGTCACCAACGTTTTCGAAACTGCGACCTACTTCTTATGCAGCGATTAATGCGAAGCCCTACTAGTTTGATACACACTTCTGAAATAAAATTTTGCTCGATTTTCCTTCAATTAGTTTAGTATTGATATTCGTTAATGTGAAGACGCTGATCATGCTAATGTTATTTTTAAAACAGGCCCGCGGGCGACCTACTTGGTACTTGCAGGTGACCTACTGCCCGCGGGCACCACGTTGGTGACCCCTGCCGTAGTGCAAAACTTTGTGTTAGTTTTCTGATTTCTACCCTTGTTCCATTGGCACTAAGCTTGCCTATGAAATCACACTTAAGGAGTGGTTAAAGGAAAACAATGCTTGCTTACCATTAGGAAAACAATGCTTACCATTGCGGTTAGGATTCGAACGGAGCAGGACTTTTCGGTCTGGCCGTTTCGGTATGAGCCCTTTCGGTCTTAACCGTTTTGGTCTGGGCCGTGTCGGCCTGGCCGTTTCGGTCTGGGGCATTTCCGTCACGACATTTCTGTACATAAACAACTGATTGCATTTGTTTATTTAAATGATTATATAGGCAGGCGAAATGTCACGCTAGCTGGTGTTATACCAACTCCCTTTTATGAGGAGTCATGATTGCGATTAAATCTGAATTGTAATTATGAGTTTTGAAGTATTTGCATTTAATTGAAAATGTCGACAATGATTTAATTTGCTTGCTGATGATAATGAAAATCATATGTGGATGCTGATTGACTGTTGGATCTTGGATCGTGTTTGTAGTTTTTTTTAATAAAACCTTTCGTTGATTCAAGTATATTTGCATTAAAAAGTGAACATATAAGGTTTCTGCAATATTTCATAGTCTGAGCGAAATGTCTCGAGACCGGAACGACCAAGACCGAAAAGTCACGTGACCGAAGCGGCTCTGACCGAATCGGCCAGACCGAAAAGTCGCGTACCCGTCATTCAATGTGCGGCCCTGGTTTACACATAATTTTTGGCTCAGTAAACAATTTCGATTGGACATATTGTAGCTGTCTTCAGGCCATTAGTCTGAGTGACACCAAGTGTGCAAATATAATGAGGCAAGGGCCTGGTTGATATTTTAAAATGCCAAAAGTTAGATCATCCATGTCCAACCCAAATGGCTTACTGGGCCAAAAATCATGTCACTATCTCAACGAGGGCCGCACATTGAATGAAATATTAATGAGGGCCGCACATTGAATGACTAACTTTGATCTTATCAAACTAAATATAGCTTAAACTAATATCCTGAAAGTGTTTGAATCTTAACTGCAATGGCAACAGACGTGATAAAATGGTACTGGGGACAACCTGCATCGAAAATGTCAAATTAAAGATTATCAAAATAAGGACAGGTTGTCAATATGTAGCATGCTTTTACTACAGCGAAAGCCTAAACTGGGCAGCACAAAACCTTCGACTGGGCCGCGGGTTGGGCATAATTGAGTTAGATGAAAGTAACATACTGCTTTGTGCAAAATCTAGGAAATTTTTGTGAAATTCTGGGAATTTTAAACTTAACTTTAGGGAATTTCTAATCAACATTTGCGGGAACCCTGGACTTAATGTCATTTAATTGTGATGTCATACAACCACGTTGGTGGTGCGATTAAGAAGCTCGAGGTTAGCAACGTTACAGAAATATGTTTGGTATATGCGATAGGATGAGGCAAAAGTACTGCCGCTTTGGTGTGTGAATATGGTGCGCTAGCTGCACGAATTTGGCAGCGAATGACGAAGCTCTGGTAGCGTTGCTTTGCAGGAAATTTATTCGTTAAAACTGATTAGCCACTTTACCTGGCTTGGCGGAGGTATATACTTAACTGCCGCAGTTCAGTTGCAACTGCAATATGGGTGCTCAGCAGCTGTAAGGAGCTTGATTAAAGTCTGATTGGACACCCCTGCCCTAAATATAGGCCAATTTCTCAGTCCCAGGAATTAAATACACAATAAAAAGCATCAATGCATATCCTCCTCAACTCTGTTAATAACATTATTACAGTAACCGAAGTGAGGAACAGGTTGCATTTTTTGAAAGTTTGCTCTCTTCTGAGTCGCCTTAATTTATTTTTTATGTGTTTTAGGCTATTCACTACCAAATTCAAAATTATACAGATCCTTTTGTTTACTACTTTTAGTCAGGTTTCGATGGGGTCCTCAAATGTTTCTGGGTCCGGTATTGGACTTAGTACCCCTGGTAAAATTTTTCTCGGAGGCTGTGGCTGTCGCAAAAGATTGTTTCTGCTTCAAACTCTAGCAATGTGTTTACGTACAAGTTGTACGGTTAGGAATATTGGAAGAGACTACAGGCACGCGAATTCACATGGTCAAATTTGCACGTCTTTGAAAAAATTTGAACACCCCTGCCCTAAACAATGCCAAATGTTGTTGGCACGTGCGTTCACGTGAAAAGAAACTGGTTCGTGGTCCCCTAATTAGCTTCTCTAGAATCTACCTCAGTAGTCACTGGCCCAATAAAGTTACAACGTTTCAAAAAAACGGGCATGCAAAAATATTGTGAAAAACATTCTCAAGGTCATGGGTTACTAAAAAAGCGCACATGTTCTGGTATTTTACGATCAATGTTTGAAAATTCGTGGAGAAAAGTGTTTTGCGACATTCAGTAAAATACACACAAAACTCACAAGAGCAAATATCAAAAACTGTGAAAGCAAACGTAGCTGAAAAATTTTCCAAGCTGAGAATCGATGTTGCAGAGTTAAAAAAATAACACTTTTGATGAGCCTTTTCAAACTTCACTGCTTAGGTCGTGATATTAAATATTAAGAATGAAACGGTTGCTGTTATCATCCTTGAGGACACTGTGAAGTATGCGGCACTACAATGCACAGTACGCTGAGATAATTGCCGCGATCATAAAAAATCATAAAACAGGGTCGTTGTCAGCAGGCCCATAACCAGTTTGGCACACACCAGGGGCGCGAAGAGTTTTCTGAGAGGGGCCCAATTTTTAAACTGTGTCCAATAGTCTTAACCTATGCCCAGCACATTTTTCCAAGGGGGGCAAAAATTTTGCAAGGGGAATTCTCTCCTCGGCGTCACCTGGTTACGGGCCTGGTTGTCAGTTGGAAACCTTTTGTGCTACACACGATTAAGACTAAATTGAGGGAAATAGGTGATGGTGTTTTTAATTTTTATGCTGATTGCAGCATAGGAGCCCTCGTTATTTGTTGGAACCCTATCAACTAAAAAACATGGCTACGCAGCTAGTATCAATAAACCCCATTTATTCACCAGATAGTAATCAAACAAGGCAAGTTTATGAAGAAATATAAATAGATTAGTAAGTGCACTGGTGTCCTGATCTCACAAATTTAGGCAATAAGAAAAGGGTTTGTTAGATTTCAGAAACGGGCATTTGGTCTTCAAGCCATGAGCAGCATGAGAGCACCAGATATCATACGCAGGAAATATGACAGCCCAAAAAAAACAAATCATGTACTTGATAAAAATTAAGGTTAACACGGTTGACACGATAAAGCAAATCAATTCTTTGGCCTAATTTCCTTAGCTGCCATTCCAGTTGGAAAAAATCGAACAGAACATTTATGTTGCCCGAAATCATCATTATCACAGCTATTCTGGTAAAACTGAAAAGGCTTGTTGACTTCTTGTTTAAAGAAATATCTGTGTATAAGAAACGCAAAGAATAAAACCGATTTTCCAAACTGAAACGAGCAAGTAACGCGAGAGCTTCACTAAAACACAGTTTCTGATGTTTCAGAGAGGGTTTCCGTATCAACATCATTTCACCGTCGACTTCCCTACTCTGAAATGAGTGTTGAGATTCTCCCTGCCTGGAAAATCAATTGAAGTTTTCAAAATCGCGAGACAGTATTCGTTAAGTCTGAAGCTTGTAATGATTTTTGGTCACATATATTTTCTCTGTTGTACGAAATGAATTGCATGTAGTCATGAACTGCATTCTTACAGTTTTTGATAGCGTACGAATATCGCAGAAACGAATTACGAATGATCAAGTAAACCTGACTCTTCCCCGAGCTCCCGTGTATTTCCTCTCAGAACACTTTCGGCATCAAGTCGTTTGTTTGTCGTTGTAACCAGAGCTATGAACAACACGCCCAAAATAGCAAAGCTTGTTTGGAACAACAGCATCCAAAAACCTCCTGCATTGTTGTAAACCAGTCGTCCCAGTTCCGCAACAACAATGCTCATAAGGCATCCAAAACCATTGAAAATTGTTATTACGAAGGATTCGTTTATAGGATAGGTTGTTTGAGTTAGAATTTCAATTAACGCCAAAACGTACAACCTGGCGAAGAAGCCAAGCATAACATTGCCGACGAAAATGCCCAGAAAACTGTTGTAATGATAAGAAACTAGAACTGCTGCAGAGCTTAATACAACAAGGATGGCGGCACTTACGGCTTGAGCTTTGTAACGCTTTGAAATATTGACAACCTTTCCCCCCACAAGTGACCCAACAACTGCTCCGCAGAACAACAGCGATATTGAATAACCGCTCATGACATCAACATTATGCGTAGAGTCACGCAAAACTTTGGTCATCAGCTGGGTCATCATTGTGTATTCACCTGTGTTCAAGTGATAAATAATGGATCCACCTGTAATCGCAATGAAAAAGTTTTTGTTTTTCACTAATTGCTTGCAGGTTGAGAAAAATTCATCGGAAGTTGGTCGCACGTCACTTCTTTTACGATCTTGTTTCTGGACCAGCGTTGGAGGCTTTGGTGGGAAATCGGCCGCAAGCCAAATCATCAATAGCATTGAAACGAAATACAGAATGAATGGAACTGCCCACAAAAGCAGACAAATGTTACGATCGACTGTACGCCACGCATCGCTTTTGCTAGTTGCATTAGTTGGTGGTTGCCTGACAACGTGGCTTGGCAACAACGTTCCGAGTACATCACCAGCTGAACCTCCAAACAAGAACACACCAAGTGCTGTTCCAACTTCTTCATGTGGGAACCACGCCATTATCAGAGCTACGTTCATTGGAAACTGCAGCGCCAGACACGCACCACCCAACAGTTGGCCGACCGTTATCAGAGCAAATAACTTGGTATCAGCAAAAGCGGCCATTTTCACAGATAGAGACAGGCACATTAAAATCGCAACAGTGATCACCAGTCGTCTGAATTGCAGACGTTTGGTGAAAGTCAACCATGAAACGAAGACTGTTGCAAATGACGCTCCTGCGAATTGCCCGATCGATCCCCAGTCAACTGCTGCATACGTGACATCGAAATATAAAACGAAAATGTTGTTTATTTGTGATATGCTCACTGAACTGTAGCAGAACAGAAGGTAGAACAAAGCAGCCACGGCCAGAAATAACCATCTGATTGGGTAGAGTTGCACTTCATCCTGACTGTTGCTATCAGAATACGCTGTCATTTCAAGGTGCTTAAATTTTGTTTCAAATGAGAATTTTATCACTGAAACTATTAAAACAACCTGAAACAGAAATGCGCCTAAACGTAACGGTTGGCACAGAGTTTGAGAAGAACGATTGAAACAAGTTTAGATTTGTACTGAATGGTGATGCAAAGAGATGATAAAATAGACGTGATCTTAAACCAATGCGAAGACCACTGATAGAGAGAAAAATCGTTCAATACGCAAGCTTAAGGACAACGGGAACATTGATGGAAAGAACTCGGCCGAATAGGTTTTTCAATTTATAACCTGAATCAATTCGAAATTTGTTGATTTTTTTGCCAAAATTTGTTTAAAACATCAACAATCAGTGGAATCGCTCAAGCTGCTTCCAACAAGAAACACAAACAGATATCGCATTTATTCGATTGTTAGCCACCCTTCATTGTAAGCCGCCCTCGATTGTAAGCCGCACGAAATGGTGCTAAAAAATTAATGTAAGCCGCACTTAAACATAGGTTACCTAAGCCTCTGACATACTGTCGCGTACTAGCACGTTTCGCGTTTTTGGCAACCTTGGTAATGGTGTTTACACCACCACAACTACCTTCCGTTCATCGTAATCCCTCCTGTGATGGATTGTGCACGTGATGCTAAAGAGAAGAGAATGCGAAAGCAGAGTGCGTTCAACAAAACGCAGGTATGAGGAAAGACGAGACCTTTTCAATAAGATAAAGAAAAAATGTAAGCCTCTCTTGGATGTAAGCCCCACGAAATGATGAAAAAAAATTATAAGCCGCGGCTTACAATCGAATAAGTATGGTAGTGCTATATTGCCGATATGTTACTTTTTTTAAACGAAAGGGTGATACGGTCAGTTTAAAGATTCTTATTTCCACGCATGTTGATGCGAAACATCACAGAAAATTTATGACGCTTGCCAATCCTTCCAAAAAAGAATCTCTAAGAGTTTTTGAAATAATTGGCCAATTAAACACCACCTTTAAATCTTGTTGGAATGAAATAACTTCAGTTTTTGGGTGTCAAATTTAACAAAGTTTCCTCCATTTTACAAGATCGGCAAGACAATTCGCAATTTTATTGACGTGAACCAGGCACGCAGTCGGTTAAGATTTTTTCAAGTTCGTCTAATTCAGGGCTACTCAAACTTCTTTGTTCTGTGACCCCACTTCAAAAATAATTTTTAAAGCGACCCCGTTAATGGATAGCATTGAGTCTAGACCAGCCATGTCCAACCGAAATGGCTTACTGAGCCAAATATTATGTCACTATCTCAACCAGGGCCGCACATTGAATGACATATTAATGAGGGCCGCACATTGAATAGCTTAGTTTAATCTTAGCAAACTACATTCAGCTTCAGCTAATGTATTGAAAGTGTTCGAATCCTAACTGCAATGGTAAAAGACGTGATAAAATGGCACTGAGGACCACCTGCATCAAAAATGTCAATTATTCAAGATTATCAAAATAAGGCAGGTTGTCAGTATGTACGATACTTTTACTACAGCGAAGACCTAAACTGGTCCGCTTTAAACCATCGACTGGGCCGCGGGTTGGACATAGCTGGTCTAGACGTTAATGATACGTGCAAACAGGGACCGAGTTTAAAGGGGGGACGGCGGTACATGTCCACCAATTGTTGGACATGGGGGACACAATATCTTTTGTCCCCAATATATTTTGTAATAAAAATATAGTAGTTGTACAAATTTTATGGTTACATTACTGTAGGAACTCCCCAGCATAAAACCAGAGAATAAAAAAGAAAATGGACATAATCACTGGATTATCTATAGACTCAGTGTACAGATTTACTATGTCAACTGAATTATCATGATTGTTGATAATTGTGTTGGTTAAATTGAATTAACTGACTAAGTGTGTAGATAAACGTCGGTCAATCATGTGACTGATTCGTGTCATGTTCTTGTGTGTCGAATTCCTGCGTTCTTCTGTAGCCTGCAATCAGAACACGGTTGCCACTGCTAGTGTTTACCAAAAGAACTTGTGGTTTGTTTTTGATTTGATCTATGTGGGTTAGTGGTTGTAGTGAGAATCTTGTGTTTTTTAGTAGCAGAACATTTTATTTCGGAACTAACCAAATTTGAATTGCTTATCACAATTTTTGAGCATAATTATGTCTATTCAAGCCCAACTCTCAGAAATAATGTGTTTTCATTTTAAATGAAGTGCTAGATACAGCACCATTGTACAGTACCAGTTGCTATACCACTTACCATGGGCGTAGTCAGGGGGGCATTTGGACCATGGTCACAATATATAATTCCATAATTTGTCCCCCATTTTGACAATTTTACAAAAAGGTCTTAATACGGTTGAGTGAACATGGTAACGTCATCGAGGCATAAACAATAAAGGTTTGCCCCCCGTCCCCCCAAAGTTTTCTAGGAAACTCGGTCCCTGCGTGTAAACGTCCCATTACTAATATCAAGTGGCATTTTGTCTATGGCGAAATCACAATGTATAAATGCACATAATTCACGAAAGTAACTGTATACAGCAGGCCTGCACAACATACGGCCCGCGAGAGCTTTTCTTGTTGCTTGTGAGAGCTTTCTCAGTTGCAGAAAATGTTGCAAAAGCCCGGCTTCGGGTATAATTAATTGTCATACCAGAATTTTTTTCCAGATTACTGTACAACGAAATAGCTTTTTTGCGGCCCGGGGAAAATTTATGTTGATAAATTTTGCCCTTCGAGCTTTCTGGGTTATGCAGGTTTGATATGCAGCAATAAAAGAAACACGTAATGTTTCACGTAACAGCAATAAAAGAAACATCAGTAAAAGAAAAAGAAACACGCAACAGCAATAAAAGAAACAACAGTAGGCTACAGTTAATAGAAATTTAACAAAAATCAATTTATTTTATAAAAGTTAAAGCACAACTAATGGAATGGATGCAGTAGATTATTTTTCACAGATCATTCATCCATAGAAAACGCAAGACGAAGAACATTCTCAACATTTTTCAATAAGGATCCCTTTTTGAAATTGATATAATTGTCCATTTTGGGAATGCCGCTTCACACAGATATGTTGTGCAAAAGGGCAAGAATTTGTGAAGGCTAGTTCAGAAAGGGATGTGTCTTCATTTCTTGTTTTTATCCTAAATTCACATAAACTCTATTTGGAAAATTCCAGTTGCCTTCATGTCTGAATGAATGCAATAAGCTCAATATCGGCCAGTTCGTTACAACAATGATGACGTAACAACGTATAACGTGTTGTGTTTGTTTGATCAATGATTACTATCATTCGATAGCTCAGGCAGACTTCCTGTAAACAGCTGACAGCTTGAAACAAGGTGTTGCCCCTAAAAATGCACTAGAAATAATCTAACTTTCAGGCTTAATTTTAATTTTCTTGTAAAGTCTAGCAAAAGGTTTCATTCTGATTTGTCAAGGCAATTTTTTCGCGACCCCAAAATTACATTTCGACCCATAGTTTGAGAAGCCCTGGTCTAACTGAACTAGGAAGCTCAGAGCAAGCCAAAGTTTATCAGCCTTCGATAATAATTACTTGTAAAAGGATGTTCGAGCTTGCAGTTGAGGAAATAAACCGTATTGATTTCACAACTGCTATAGGCAGGGTTTTTTAAAAGGTTTGACCCAGCTGACTGCAAAGACATTTCGCAATTTTATCTTTTATCTGAATACCTAGGTGATCGTAAAACAAGGTGTTAGTGCATTTTGATGGTTGTAGTAAAGCGAGTTTCTACTTCATTTTGAGAGCCATTTTGGCCTCTTGAAACACTTTGAAAGACACTGACTATAGGTGTAGCAGAGTATAGAAACATACAGCAATTTTATGTTAACCTGTGCAACAGAAATATTAGCAAAAGGTATGTTTTAATCGAAAAATTCAACCTAAGTCTCTCTTTTTGTCCAATTGCTTTTAGAATGCAACCCTTCAACCCTTTCTTTACACGTTGCTCATAAGTGTATCTTTTCACAAGATAAACTTACCTTTCACATTTTGATCATATTTGTGCACAAAACTTTCACTTACCACGGTTAACGTGACTGATGTCAATGTAATTTCTGCTGCTAGTTTGGAACAACTTGCTTTCACTATTCCTCACCCACCCTCACTGCAAAAGCTATGCGCAAAGCGACAGCAAGTTGTCCATTTCGTGACAGTTGAAAACGTAAAAGCGGATGTGTTTGTGTTATCCTACCGATTTCGTGCATTAGCCTAATTCACTCATTTCGGTTTGAAACACTGTCAGCTGCATTTGTTTGTTTGCAGTCTCTGGACTACATTCAACACCAACCGCATTTTCGATCCTATTCAAAGGAAACCGAAAGTGTGAAAACTTGCATTTTAAGTCTGCCAACCTGATCCACTACGATCAAATCCATATGAATTCTAGCGGCTTGTTCGTTCATCTTGGGAAGTCACCCAACCAAACTACCTAACACATATGAGATGGTTGTGGGGATAAACCAACGTTTGGTCCCGGCTCGACTGTTTTAATGTGTTCTGAGCTTCTGCGTGATGTAGCGGCTTTCGTTAACGCGCATTTATCGAATTGTGAATTTCCTTGCTCATGCTTGCCCAATAGTCAATGGGAATATCATAGAAAAGGATGATGAAAAGTTTCGAAATTATGTGCACGTTCTTGTCCCACTTAACTCCGTATTTCTAATAACACTTGGTTACTGGATCTGTCCTTGAACCTTTACTATTCCTTTAAATGTATTAATTATATTGTAAAAGCCTATAAACTTAATGCTGTTTTATATACTGATGATATCAACCTTCATATCTCATGGAAAACTACAAAAGCTTACAAATACTAGTTAACAATGTGCTCAAAAAGTTGATCACTGGGTTCGTGCTAACAAATTATGTGTCTATTATTCCAAAATTAGTTTCATGGTCGTGAACAACCATAGCAATACGCATTTTTATGTTATTATTTATCATTAACCAAAATAAAAACAAATTAGCTGAAAATATTTTGTCATTTTACTTGATGATAAACTCAGTTTGGAAATCTCAAATTGAAAAGTTGGTAACACAACTCTCCAAATCATGTGGAATGTTGTTTAAATCAGGGCTGCGGAGTCGGAGCCGGAGCTGTTTTTAAAATTTAGCTGGAGCCGGAGCTGTTTTTAAAAATTAGCTGGAGCCGGAGCTGATGGTTAATTTAGCAGCTCCGGCTCCGGACACTTTCTGAGATGCATCATACAACACTATTTGCTAAGCGCGCTGAAAAATAAGGCTCTCTGAACTGGCTCACAGCACCTTACTATCGTCAATTGTGAATTATGACTAAACAATACCGCTCAGTGATGTATACAACTGGCTAGTCGACACGCTTGCCCGCATGCCGATCGCACTTGGGAATTGCACCGAGATTGTTTACACAGGTCAGTAGCAGCAGACTAGCTGTTTGTCTAAAATAGCCACAACTGAAGTCATTGCCGAACGCCGATAATAATTGGTAAAAGCAGATCCGCTGTGAGTTTTGTAACCGATATTATTAATACCGGTGTGTGTCCAGGATTTTGAATAAACAAGAAAAATGGAAAAGTGCATTCTACCGGTCTGCAGGCTCGAAACATCGGCTACGCGACACTGTCGCAAAACGCACTAGGCATTCATGATGACACCGTCTCCAATGGCTTTTCAAATGAAGTTGTTTGAATATTCTGTAACCACCGTAACAAAAAGCTCAAGCAATCGAGCTGACCAAACAATTCCAAACTTAACTCTTCCGTTGTTTACCGCTGTTTCGTCAAGCAATTACGAGTCTATTAGGCATACCATACGTCCCGTTTTAGCTGGGACAGACGCGGTTTTGAGGCTTTGTCCCGGCGTCCCGGTCAGTCAGCCAAAAAGTCCCGGTTACGCATTGAATCAGCCAGCATAATTCTACACGTGGTACATCAGCCCTCGTTGAGAGAATTTGTTCCATCATGAATAACATGTGACCTGAAAACAGAAGCAGAATGCGAAAGCACTTATCACCTGTAATTACAGTCATCCTCACTTATTAAGCCCACAGTTAATAAGCCCACCCGCTTAAGCCCAAAATTGTCCGGTCCGGAATTACTCCATCTATTCCTGCTATAAAAAAAAACGTTATATCAACCGAAAACACCGATTAATAAGCCCAATTTTCTAGCACGTTAGCTTAAAAGTGGGTGAACGTCGAAATCACACTTTTTGTCTTGCTTTCGACGATTTCGCACTTTACGGTGCTGACCAACTGTAGTTCATAATTCAAATCATTCATCACAGATCGTTTATTTCTGCCTTAAATGCAAGACTGGTGCTATGCAGAATTCATTTTCAAAATGGCGAAGAGACAGGGGCGGATCGAGCCAGTAAGTCTAGGGGGGCGATTTCATTAATATTTTTTCAGTAATAATTTGCAGTGAAGTCTCATTACGAGTTCACTACTGTAAGAGACATAAAGCATACTTCACAACACTGTTGTGACAAAACAATGGACGGCAAAATGGCCTTATAACGCCAATGCTGTTTCCCGCATTGTACAAAATCATGGCGAAAAAAGTTACTTTCGTAGGCTTTCGGAGGGGGCGATCGTCCCAATCACCCCCTGGGTCCGCCCCTGCCAAGAGACGTGCGGACTTAACCTTAAGAAACTTAAAATTTTAGAAAATGACCTAGCACTGCCAACCAACATGCAGTTAACGTGCTCCGCCGAACAACTCAACACCTCTCGTGCCTGCCTACTGTCATATCCGTTGCTTTGCCATATACTGTTTGGTCTGGATGCATACGTCATGACAAAAGACACTTTAGGTACAGTATTTTATTCGAGTGGGTCCATACTAGTACCAATGTACATTGTCGCAAAAGCTAAGTTTGTTTAACATACCCGAATATTACCCGGAACATACAATCGTTTCCAGCATTTAAGTCTTCACTTGAATTAAACATTATGTTTCATATGTAATTAATGAGTGGTCTATAAAATTCCAACTTACATAATTCTTTTTAAATCGAAGTTGGCATAATGTACTCTTGAACAAATGGAGAACATGTCAAACGTCGTCGTTGCAACTGACATCAAACATTCGTACTTCTGTCAATTGCCAAACACAGTATGCCAAACTGACATGGTACAGGCGTTCATGAAAACTGACCTGTAGCAAACGTGTCTCTTCTCAGACAAATCTACGAATGAGCAGCAGGTGGAGGGTGACGGTGCTGTCATTGCAGTGTACGTCTTTTTCTTTTGCCTTCTTCTCGGGCGAAACTACGGATGAGCAATAGGTGTGGGTAACTGTGCTGTC
>JGI24158J21664_10006843_pt1 | contig 15065 bp, 10 predicted proteins | sample Ectturendosymbi3_FD_21664 | JGI IMG/M metagenome (IMG submission 21664) | reverse complement strand
CAACTATAAATATCTTTTGCTCAGTAGTCCATGGCATCTCGAAGGTCAAATTCGGTAGACTCTTAGAACATTAATTCTACTTGGTAAATTTGTCTACTCCAAAATCAAGCCCAAAATTAGGCGTGTCTTTAATCCGACCTGTGCTGTTTTTTTAATCACTCGCGCCCTTCTTAAAATGTGGTATTTTTTGACCCAAAGACACCAACACAAGTAACACACCGCATCAATCCAACACATGATACCTCTTATAAATGCATGCTGCAGCACTTTTTAACAGATGCGAGGAAAAGATTAGAATCTTATTACACAATAATCGCGAAATAGCTGGTTTTTGTCTGAATAGTTGTTCATCGACTGGTCTTCAAGAAAAAAAAACAGAGTCCGATTTCTTAGCTATAATTGTCACGTCCACAACAAATAAAAAAGAAAAGTAGACAGTGAAATAAGTTGATTTCAGAGGTGGAAGTTTTAATTTCTGCTGCAGTGCACTGACCTATAAATCTAATTTGGTATATTATTTTGCAGTGTGAAAACGACACCCATGAATAACACATTTGCATTTTTATTGAGCAAAATAATGCCATCGGGGTGTGTGGTTCTTCGGCAACTTCTCACTGTCAAATCTGACCCTCCAAGAAAAAATTTTGAAACCCCAAAATTTAGAAAGGCCAAATGACCCTCAAATGAAACTTCCTGCAGCTGCAAGTTTCCGAGAGTGTACCAGTTCACCAATTCTACTATAAGCAGCTATCAAACTTGACCAAAGTGACGTGAGAAACCGTTCCAATGCTCATGCAGCTACTAGTTCAAGACGTAGTTCAGCCGTCATAACTTTAAAACGTTACGTTTTCGTTAAAACTATCGTTTCGGTATTTCACTCTTTCTTTGCGAAAGCCATGAACCAAGGCCTCCTAAACGTTCTCTAGGAGGCTTTGCATGAACGCACGCGCAGCAACTCTAGTCCGAGATTGCGAAACGTCACCAGACCACATCCAAGAACCAGTGATCCAAAACTTGAAACGCAGTGCATCGCCGCTGACGTGAGAAACCATTAAGCTGAGGAACCCAACACTGCAGGCGCAGAAAGAATTTCACATCTACCCAGCGAGTCTGAGGTTGATGCATGAACAAACTTCAAGAGGGTTCGGCGTCGCCGGCCGAGCGCTCACCTTATTTCTTGCGTTCTGTGCTTCACCAACCAGCTCCACACTCGAGGCCGCAACTGGTGCGGAACGCCGCTGCGAATAAGATTCTTTACATCTTCGTTCCGCTGAAGTTCTCTGAAGCACAGGAACATTAGTGAAAGTCTTGCCCAGAATCTTTGTTCCCACCGGTGACGAGATGCTGCTGAACACAACTACTTCCGGCAATAGGCGAACGAGCAAGCCACTGAAGTGGGCGCCGACTAGGGACGTGAATAGATGCGCGGTGTGACCGGAGCACCGCTGGAGACCTTCACCGTGACACGATACTTGAGAGATTCGTCACAAGACCCCGAACTTGTTTAACAACAGCTACTGCCGATCAAACAGACTAATATTCTGCTCGAGAGTTTTTTTCGTTCCGGCGAACGACAAGCGAATCAAACCGCAACTTACTTGTTAAGAACGAAGTAGTTTTGCCATTTGACCGCAACAGAGGCGTGGAACTCTTCGATGGAATGAGTGAAGTCGCCGGCCTTCTTGGCCATGTGGCTCGCAGCTGCTAGGAGGGACGACTCAGCATCGTCTTCGGGCCAGCATGAGAAGCCAAACTGGTCGTATTTGCCGTCTCTACGTGAACAAAGTCAAACCAAAAAAGTAGTGGGCGATTGCTCTCAGAGTACGGCAAGGAGTGGCCAGTCTAAGATAGATGACAACCCGCAATGTTTTCGCCATGCCTGTTGCAGCCGAGTCAACTTAAAAGTGCTTCCCGGTTTGATACAATTCCATTTGAAGCATCATAAATTCTCGATTTCAACGCACACTCAAATATATATACTTCGTGTCGACATATCTATCACCTATGACACACCTCCTCATGGACCAACCAGCATGAGCGGCTTCAACCGTGTCTTCCAACGCTTCCTTGATCAGAATCTTTACCATATCTTTTCGATCTTGGTCAGAGGATTCGACTTTCGAGCCAGCCACAGCCAGACCCACGCTGTCTGACCTCGGCTTGTTCATCTCGGCCAGCAAAACTAGGTACTTGCTGTTTAGTTGGCAAAGTTCTGCTTCTTTAGTCACGAGCTGCGAACAGACAACATTATGATGGCGCATGCCTGGCATTCCGGGCACGAGTACATTTCGATCAAAAAATCGCACTTGAACTTATCGTACACGGCATGTGCACAAGTTTAGGACGATGTCGCATTCGTGAATCAGACTGCATTTGACTCATGCTCCAACGTATGTACAGGGTGCTTTTACTGTTACTAAATTAACGCTGACTGCACAAGACAGCAAAATGTGCACATTTAACCGAAACTCCTAATGAATGACTGCAGTCTTTGTAATGCCATATTATTTCCTGATTGTCAGTGTTATTTATCACTATACTGATTTATCCCTGTCACCTTCGCAGTATGCTACATATATTGAATTTTTTTTTGTGAGCCATGTTGAATTGACGTCGAATGATCTCTCTTTACTACACTGCAGCGTAAGACCTTTGTTTAAAAACGAAGACAAGCTTCAAAAAATTATAATCCATGTTCAAAACCACACTATAGCTCTGTCGGAAACAAAACTTCAGGCAAATTTGAAATATTCACCACTTCACGGCTATCATTTCATTGGTGAAAATTCCCAAATGCAAGCATTCGGTTTAGGCGCCTACGTAAAAAATAATTTGAATCATCTTCAAAAATATGACCTCCAGTACAAAACATGTTGATGTGAAAACATAAGGTTATTGCTAGAGATCGACCGATATGGCTTTTTTGAGTCCGATACCGATATATCGGCCACTCATGGGCCGATAGCCGATACTTCTAAAAATTTTAAATCTTGTTTTCTGATTAGCCGCTACAGAGCATAGGTTTTGCAGTTTTTCGAAAAACCTTGAAAAATCTCACCAAAATTTTCAAAAGTTAACTCCCACCATTTTTAACTTGAAACGGATTTTATAATCCCTGGCGGTGCTTTTAAATACTGAAATGCTTTATCAGTTGTTGTTGAACTGCGTAGGCCCATAGGGAGTGAGTTAGTAGTAGCCTATTGATAAGTGGCAACTACATTAAAATCCTATGTCAGAATAGTCTGTGCCTGGTACCATAGTTGATGAGCATGACTGGATGATTTGCGGTGAATTAGAATTTGTGCGTGTTGGTCGGACAACAAAGTGGATACACAAAAGTTCCCTGTTTCTTGTGTCTGTGAGACCGCAGGGCTCGCCAAGAGCATTGGACTAAGGAAAGTTGGCCAAAGATAGGATTTGAGATTGGGGAAAGAAATATTATAGGCCTACACTCTCCTTTGGTTTATCCAAACTAGGTGCTACTTCCTCTCCATGTCAAACTAAGGTTGATGAAACCATTTTTAAATAGGGAAAGTGACTGCTTTGCATATTTGTGTGAAAAGTTCCCTACACTGAGCACTGAAAAGTTGAGGGCAAGAATTTTTGATGGCCCTCAGATTCGACGTTTAATGCAGAACAAATATTTTCAACTCACCACGACAACCCTGGAAAATATGCTTGGCGGTCCTTTACAGCAGTTGTCGAAAACTTCCTCAGAAATTTAAAAGCTCTTAACTATTACGAACTTTTAAAACAGCTGTTAAATTCTTACGAACAATAAGGGTGCAAGATGAGTGTGAAGGTTCATTTTCTTCATAGTCATGTATTTTTCTGAAAACTCAGAAGCATGATGGAAGAGCAAGGAGAGTCCTTCCACCAAGATATAAAAACTAGGACGTAATCAAAGACATTTTCGACAAATGCAAAGGTTCTCCATTTCCGCAAAGGTTAAATGTTGATGGACGTGTTTGCTCATCTACAAAATTAATTGTTGGTGCAAATCATAGTTTTGTTACTTTGGCACAAGCTTATTACTCTCTGTAGACTCGTATCAAAACCCTGATGCAAACACAGAAAAATATCTTGCACCACTCCAAGCGAACTCTATGTTTTCCTCACCGAACACCCAGGGAGGACATGCTCTCACTTATTCATGGGTTAGACTCAAGAGTCACGTGGTATGATGATATTTCGGTGAACGCTTACCGAATTCAAATGTCATGAAAATCATGCTTTTGCTGATGAGAAGGTATTAATAGACCAGTGGTTCTCAACCTTTCATGGTTTGTGGCCCCCTTCCTAAGACTCTCAACACTTGTGGCTCCCTGCTCATCAATAGGGTTTTGCAATATCACCGCAGAGCTATTTACTAAAGGCCTCTGCTCGTGGCCACCGGAGAACTACTCCGTGGCCCCCATTTTTGGCACATGCAAATTTATTACAACTCGTAAGTCATCATGTCACTAATTCAATGAGAGATCTGGGCTTGCTTTGCCGCAATTAGATGCTCCGACCTGTAGGGATTGTGGTTGTCAATGGCACCCACATTGTTTGCTCACAAGGAACACACTGCGACTGATATAAATCTCTGTCGTTCCAGTCACTTTTGGACCAATTTGGCCTTGGTTCCGCAGGATCCGGTGAGAGTTTTGTCACGGACCGGTACCAGTCTGTGCCAAGTCCTGATCCAAGTAACCAAACACATCGCATGTTATACCACAGACTAATAAATGCACGAATGCAAAACAGAATTACTGCCTGGGGTAGAGCAGCTTCATGTCATCTGCAGCCAATATGGCTAGTTTTAAATCGTGTGATGAGATGTTTCAATCAACACACCTGGAATTACGACTTCCAAATTTACATGCAATAATGAAATGCAGGAAATCTGCAATTGAAATATATTTACAATCTTGAGGTGGCAAAATTCATGTATAAATCGAGTAATTCACACTTTCCGGTTTCATTTAACTTCAAGCTGATCGCATTTGCTCCTTCGTACTAATACGAGGCAAACAAAAACTCAGCAATCTACGTTACCGAAGGTACATTCAAAATCAAGTACGAAAATGTTGAAGTACATTGCAATATAAATCTGGTCGCAAGCGTTCTAGAAGTAAAAAAATAAACCGCGTTTGCAACTTTTTATAACCAAATATAAAAATGTGTTAATCGGGTACTAGAACATTTTTGGTATCCTTCGTTTTTTGTTTGTGTGCATTAACCAAGTTGTTTGCATATATTCTGCTGTACCACCTAAGTGCAAAATTCCATGAGGCATTCCTGTCATCTCTTACTTTTCTCCGTATTAGCCTCTCATAAATTTTAAACCTAAAAACGCATTGCGCACACAAAACCTTATACAAGTGCCGAACATCATAGTCTGTGTTGGCGCCATCTAGTGCGTACATGTTTTTTTGCTGCAGCCAGACATTTATGCTCATGTTGTTTCACCTATCGGGGTTCCTTGTTAACGCCATGTGTGTGTAAAGTGTACTTCGTCGTGTGCGGGTTAACTACTAAACAAACAAGACGTTAACTACTAAACAAACACAGCACTAAACAAGATGTTAACTACTAAACAACACCGCACACGACGCGCGCAGTACTGGCAAAAGTCAGACATAATTAGTGATGCCTCACTTTCTCATCAAGGGCAATGATCCTGTTGTCGTCCATTCGTCTGAGATTGGCCAGTTCGAGTATTTCGTTGTTCAGCAGTTTATTTTGCATCATGAAACCTTCCAGCTTATCCTGAGTTAAATAAACATCTTTCCTTGAATGTTACTCGTGATCAACATGTGCTCGAACAGCACGTTTTAATTCCAAGACTCGTTCGCGCGTAACCCGCAGTGAGACATCTTCGACTAAGACATAATTTTTAAAAGGTCAATTTAGGTATCATGTGCTATCACCCAAACATATTATTGCCTACAACTGCACAGTGCTAAACTCTCGAACTCAAAACCCGTTGAGAACGCGTACTTGTACTTGCATTCAGAGTTGAAAACTGCACGTGTCAATAGTTACAGCACCTTAAGACCGGTTATGTCTTCTTGAGGATTGGCCGGAGTTACGACTACAAATTCTTCATTCTTCTCCTTTTCCAACTTAGCGTAATCAGTGCTGAGAGATTTATGAGATAACTCCAAGTCGTGGAGCTGCAAAACCAGCAAATACACATCAACTGCACGAAAAAACACGTTGCTTCTTACAGTTTTCCACTCGTACACTAGCATTTTTGGAAAATATAAGCAAATTAAAAAGCATCGCCAGGAAGTACAACATAGAGAATTCGCTAAACACGGTATGCACGAAGTAAAGCTACGCTAGACCAACACGAACTTAACAACATTGCGCTGATAAGAAAAATCATTTTAAGTCAGCACTTCTCAGAGAGTCGGTCGGAACTGAAGCACAAGCTTTAAATATACGTACAGTGGACAGCATGGGGCAACATAGGCGTGTTGTCAGATTTTGGTTCTAACGGGGGGCTAAACGCAAACGGGAGAACCAGTGCAATTCAAACCGTTGTAGGAAATCAAAACTTACATAAAAAACGAGAAAGTGGAAGCACGTTTTTCCCAGTTCTTGTTCATACACTCTAAAAGTCTAAATGAATAAAAAAGCCATGACTGCATCCCATTGCCAAATAATGCCAATTTTCAGAAAGTTTCGAAAACTTTGATGAATTTCTTCCCCACATTACTGCAAATATGCGATTTTAGTACCAGTGCACTGAACGACAAATGTAGAGCCTGAGAGTATCGACCACCAGTGGTGGCGCCCTGGAGCAAAACCCCGTTCGTCAACTAACGCTGAAAGGACCGAAATTCCTTTGGACATATTTGTACCTGGTTGCTAAGCTGCACAACGATGTCATCTTTTATAGTCAGCATCTCCCGCAGCATCGAGTTTTTTTCAGTGAGGTCCGTCTCTCGCGATCTCGACTCATCGATTTCCTGCTGCAGTCTATCGTTGCTCAATTTGAGACCGATCACTTCCGATCTTAGCTCCCGTTCTTCGTCTGAGAGCCGGTGCCGGACGATATTTTTGCCTGCGGCGACATTCGAAAGTTGATCGAAACTCGTGAGGCGCGAGCGAATATTTGCCCGTAAGCATAGAGGGGTTACAGCTATATGCAGAACTGTATATAGGTATACATATACGTACCTATAATAGATACAAGTGTACAGACCTACGTTGCCGGGTTTTTATTTGCACTGGGCGCCGTCGGCGCCCACCCAAATGCGCAGCAACTCACGACGTAAAAAATACTCACGTTTACTTTGATGTTCATATCTTTGTAGTTCCATCCTCAATACCTGCACTGACTCCTGAAAACAGTATGGAAGATGTTCTAACCTCATAAAAGCAGGAACATAACAGAAGTATTGGTCTAAACTCTGAACCAGGGTTGCGGAGTCGGAGTCGTAAGGTGTCGGAGGTTTTTGGGTGGAGTCAGAGTCGGATTCCTAACAACGGATTTTTTTGTCCGACTCCGACTCCGGATGTCCGATTGGATCATTTTTTACATCACGCTCTTAAATTGGGAATTCCTGTTGAAATGGTACAATTTCTTTTGAAGCTTTTGTTGAAACAGATTTCCTGCTGTGCACCACGCTTTCCATTGATTTTAACAGTCAAATTTCACTCTTTTTATGTTAAGGAGTCGGAGTCGAAAATTTTGGAAAGGTCGGAGTTGGAGTCGATTATCTTACCTTCGATCCGCAGCCCTGGTGTGAACACTAAATAACATGTTCAATGCGATCAACTCTAGATTTGACGAAAGACTGTTAACACAGATGCAGTTGACCAAATGACCAAAGGTTACCGGGGTAGTGGTGTAGGAGCTGGGGGTGCAAGCGCGCCCATAAAAATTTTGATTTGTCGAAAATTCGGGCAAAATCTCAAAATATTGGGGCACAGATGTTTCGACATTTTCAAACAATATTAATGAAATTATACGTTTTTTGTTATTGAGCATATAAATAAAAATTAATAATGTCATAGAAAACACATCCAGTTTTTCGACAAATCAAAATCTTTATGGGTGCGCTTGCACCTCCATATAAAATCAACCAACTGTTTCTAGCAACTTCGTGTTTTTTAGTTTGTGGGAGTTAATGAGTAACCAACAGCTACAGAAAATTTGTGTCGCATAGAACTTTTTCAGGAAAATAAGCAATATATCTTTTTGCACCTCCAAAAAATTGTCTACTCCTACCAAGGCTTTTTTTCGGTGTTTTTTCAGCCATAGACCGAAGTTTTTGAGAAATGACCAAAAAAATTAGATAAATTAATTTGGTCATAATGCCTTTTTCAGTCACATAAAAATGTCTTAAAATGAAAAAATGACAGAAAGTTTTTAAGCTATTTTTGGCAAATAACCGAAATGTCTCAGCGAAAAAAAACCTAGGCTCCTATACCTATGACTGTGGGGTTATAAATGACTTTTATCAAAAAAGGGAAATTCCTGGTTTTAGACACTTTTAAACACAAAGCCTGGAATATTCTTATAAACAAGGCACACCAAGCCAAAAAAACTACAGCAGAAATGTCAATGCTTTGAGAACAAAACCTCGACGTCACTCACACTAAGCACGCACCAGGCAGTTGTATAGGTCGACGAAGAACACAAAAACAATCACACAGTAACTGCGCGATAAACGGTTCCATGTGTTTATGACGACAAATAATATTTGCACTGCTGATGAAAAAGATAGCAGAAACCTCTTTTGTTTGAATTTTCATTTTCATAAGGTCAAGCTCCTCCTTCAACTTCAGTACCTCCTGTTTCAAACCGTTAACGAAAGTTAAATAACCCTTATCCAACGACATCGGCGAATTTCGTGCCTCTGCTGTTGCGAACTTCGGTGTGGGGGAAGTTGACGCTGCATTAAAAAGTTCAATTTTTAAACGTAAATCTGTACATTGGCGGAGTTGGGCCATAACATTTTCAATCATCAAACATCACATGATTGATTTTGAAGAAACAAATAGGATTCATAGCACAGCAGGGAAAGTAAGTAGTAATTACTAGTGGTCAACCCATACCGATTTCATTGCCACCAAACCTTTGCAAAAATGGCAGCTACGTGCTTTTGATACAGATATTGCAAGCTATGACCTGGCTTCGATAAAAAAAAAAACTGCGCATAGCCTGCAATAACGCCTGTCGAATTTTATATTACAGTGCCCAAGAATGTAGCACCACGCGACCATTTTCATTGCCCTTCCCTCAAACAAACTTTCTTAACTGCTGACATCATCAGTGATGATGAAGCCTAACCACTTCGCCGAGCTGACATTCTTGTGCCATGCTGCTGCTCACTGCTGTTTTTTGATTAACTACCGTAAGAATAGCAGCGCAGACGAAGACTTATATGGCAACTTTGCACACAGTTGGTGAAGATATGAAGAGGCAACGTTGGATGTTTCAGACCTTTTGGTGAATTTACCGCTGAAAGGTTCGCTGGTACAGTAGTAGCTACGTGATGCCTCATCCTATATTTACTGTGTTTCATAGCCAAATTTTATATTTTGTTCAAAAACGTCCTCTTCTAATCAAAAGCAGAAGTAGTGACATTTAGCACGTTTTAACTCACGGTGTTGGCTGCTGGAAAGCACGGTTTAAACGGTAAATAACAAAATAGCTGAAGACATAATATCATTGCTTACAATAAAAAGCTACAGCACATGTAACAATACGTTCTGCGGTTCATATCTTTCAAAATAACTCCCAACACATTTCGTGAATACTTCAAGATCGCATCAAAAACAACACCATGGCAGAAACAGTGTATGGACTACGGAGCCGTTGCAAACATAGTTATTTTTATGCTTACCACTTATCTCTGGGCAAATTGTTTGCTCACAGGAGGGCGCTCCAGCCTGTTTCACAGTAGCGGGTTTTAAACGCTGCGCTTGCGTCTTCAGCGTTTTCTTTGCGGATTCTCCTAAACATGTCAACCCGAAAATGAAGGAATGTTTCAACCGTGCAAGTGTAACAATAAGATGTGTATCACGAAAAATCAAGAAACACGCCTACCAGCATTAGTTAAGGCTGCATTAATATCGTCCAACTTAGGAACTGGTATACGGCCACTGATAGTAGCCAATCCACTGCCCGACAGAATGCTAGCAGATCGAGGTTTCTGCAAAGTCGCAGCTTTTATTCCTATCGTGTCCGGGGGCTCTTCATCCATGGGAAAAATACGAAACGGTTCATCAATTGATCGCGTGTCATGCTGAATGGCTTTAAACAAAATCCAGAAAGCAGTTGGAATTAGCTAAGCAACTTCAAATACATGTTGAGATGATTTGCCAGGCTAGAAATTGACTCACATTTCTATTTCCTTTCTTTTAATAAAAACTCAAGAACCGTTAAAGACAGTACAAAATAGCCATAAAATATTATGCATCTCAAATGAACTTTCCATAATATGTGCCACAAAGAAATAACAAACTAAAAATTAAATATCTTATGACGAAATTTTTTAGCTGTTACCATGGTTTTACAGTTTTTATGGTGGCTATTTGACTCAGGAAAATGCCAAAGCTTCCCACACAACAGCAAATAAGGTCAACAAAAATAAATATCTGNTTTAAATGCTGCGTCACTAATGTGGAACGAAAAGTGCAACCAATATTTGAAAAAAATTAANGACTTAACTGTGTTCAAATTACTTAAAATATGTTTCAAAACANACCACAGTCTTAAAATACAAACTTACATGAAACATTTGATGCATTGTTGGCTTTTAATAAACCTGATGCCATATCATGCTCATTGGGCACCCAGAAAACACTGGAGCCCAAAATCGAACCATGCCAATCAGGTTTGTGGGGATGATCATCAAAACGTTGTTCATTAAAAGCCCTTCTTCTTGACTGCAGTTCTTGAAGCCACCAAAGTAGTGTTTTTTGATCACATGCCTAAAGAATAGTAAAGTATAGCTTCATTTGTTTGTTTTTAACAAAAGCTCACTAACCGCACACAGAAAAAACTTTATTTGTGTACAGGGTTTTTAAGGTTTGACCTTGCTGACTGCAAGGTCATTTTGAGAGACCACAACTATTTTATCTGAATACCAAGATGGTTGTTATGCAAGGTTTTCTTGTACGTTGATGGGGGTAGTAAAGTGAGATTCTGTTGTATTTTGAGCAACCGTTGGAAAAATGAGAGACTGAAATGGTCTCTCAAAATATCTTAAAAAACACTGTTTGGGCATTATCTTTGGAATGCAACTGTACCTGAAGTGCATGCACTATTCCATTGGCTGATATTGAAAACATGTTGTCTTGAAGATCGCCAGCTGTAAAGTTAAAAGAAGCTCTCCTCAAGGGAATCTTTCCCAAACATATGCTGCCCCTATCTTCTGAGTCTGCATTTCGTGAATACACAAGCTCACATGATTCAGGTTTATAGGCAAACCATCTGGTCTTTGATGCTGAAAAATATACAAACAATTGTATTGATTTGATTTGGAAAACTTGCAAAATGACATACAAGAAACCTAGGCCAAATCTTCCCAATTTTTTTAAATCGAAACTAGAAGGCTTTCCGCTTCTGTAGAGGATTCAAATAGCTCTCTCTCAGTTGGCAAGTCAGGGCTGAATATGTCCAAGCTGCCTAGCACAGATGTTAAAGGGACAATCACAGTGATAAGCACTGATACAAATGGAAAGGCCCAACACAAAACACAAGTCATCTTACAACACACACTTCAACACTCGAGACTAATGGGAAAATCATGGCTCGCAAAGCTGAAAGCAATAGCCTGTGAAGGTTTGCTAAAAAAAGGCCAGAAGTAAACAGCAAGAACACCACTTCGTAAATAGGATTACAGGATTACAAGTCAAATCCAAATTTATACACTCACAATAAATGTAAATGCTTTTTGACATGAGAGAAAAGACAGTCTCATACTTTTGATGGGGCCGGCATAAGACACTTTTGTAAGATAACCACATAACTTGGTTGATGGTTTTGATGAAGACTTGGATGCAACACATACTTGTTCAATTTGCTCAGAACTTCCATCGTTTTTGGTAGAAAAGACTTCATGCTTCTAGAAAACCAAGATTAGGAAGTGTTTTATGTGCTTTAAATAATGTGTTAAGGAAAAATAGTCAACATTACTAATTACACAAAAATATTTCAGCTTTGACCATCAAAACAGACATCATTCAAACAATAGACATCAAAAACAAGAATTCATTTCTCAGTAGTACAAACAAACGATCAACACAGAAAATAGACCAATTTATACTCAAATTAGACAAATTGACCATTAACAGTTATGCATTGTTCTTAAACACTTGTGTTGTTCATGCTGCATTTGCAAAGTATTCTGCAGCAAGATATTGATTGGTGTAGTCACTACAAGCAGCAAAACATACAAGTCAATGATGGAGCCTCAAGAGCTGGTCTTTGCCCCTCTGTAGGACTCAGTCTCAAAGGTATAAAATCTCATCAAAGTTTCAAAGGTCTAAGTCTAAAGCTTACTTTCTGAAGATGTTAAAACCTGTACTGATACAGCTCAGTACAGCTTCTGTAATTCAACCTATGTACTGTCTATTGTTTCTTCAGGAAAGCAAAAACAAAATTTTGTGGTAAAACACTGTCTATGAAAAGAAATCCTTTCTCAGCAAAGAATCAGACACTTTAAGATGTTACAGAGTATATATTTCGCCTACGATGTAGGCATCATCAGCTCTGTGAAGTGCATGAAGTATAAATAGAATAAAATAAAACCCACAAACAGTAAAGTTGCCAATTAAGAAAATCTAATCAAAATTGCAACCCTAACTGCCCACTTCACATTGGAAAGCTTTGGAAGCTGCCCACTTTTGGAAAACTTTGGAACCCCAGCTGCCCACTTTACATTGGAAAGCTCACATTGGAAAGCAAACCCCAGCTGCCTACTTTACATTGGAAAGCTTTTGTGGTAAAAATTAGAGAAATTTCACAAAATTACAGCTCGGAAGTGTGGTTAATGTTTTTTGGAAAAAATCCACAATAAAATTGTGTGAAACTGCCAATTCTTCAGGTCTCAAGTTTCAGTATTGAACACTCAGGTCCTAGTCTTGGTCTCAGCTTTTTTATAAGCCTCTGTCTTGATGTTTTAACCCTGTCTCACAGATTACAGCCTCAAATATATTCCTGATATAAGCACTATTTTGCAATGACCACAGCACAATCTAAACCAGTGGTTCTCAAATGGGAGCCACTTGGCTCACTAAGGGAGGAATTTATAATTTCTGGGAGGAAATTTGTTCCAGGGAGGAAAAGCTGTGGATGAAAAAACCTTAATGTTATATTATTATTTTATTCAACACATCAAAAAACTGCGCAGCGAGGTTGGTTTTGATGTGAATGTCTGCAGTACAAAAGCACAAGCTGCTTCATAATCATCTTTTGAGCCTGTTCTTTCATTACACTGCTTGGCCGCAATAGATCTTGGGGGTGTTGAGCAGCCAATCGATTNTCTCATCATCCAGAGCCGTCAGGCCATGCAATNCATGAGGAGGTCGATTCACTCGACATTGGAAGACAACATGGTCAACAGTTTGATCTTCTTCGCCACACTCCTAAGCCTCAGAAGCAGCCATACTGCATTTGTGTTAACAGGAGCAGAAACATCTGTCACCTGTGCGGAGGCGGTTGAGCACGAGCTGTTCTTGGTAGGCCATTCCAGGAGGGTGAGTCGGGGATGAAAGCACGAAGTCTCGTAGTGCTCTCCAAACTTTCCACATTCCATCAGTGATCTGCCCAGACCGTCGCACTTCTGTTGTTGTCAGATGAACTGATGAATTGTTGTACAGTAGGTACAAATGGGTGTCTCAATTTGAGTTGCCGCGCATTCCCACTTGATGGGCAGGTGAGCGCTGAGTGGATCAGATGTCCAGGCTCCATGGGACGGTGTGCTAGAGACAGTGTGGCTCCTTTGCCATGAAGCTCAGGAGGTTTGAGACCTGCAAGGATAGGAAGATTGTCCTCTGTTGTAGGACGCAGGCATTCAGTCACAGTTTGCAAGGCATCATTGATGGCAGGGTCAATGAGGCGGGTGTGAGCACTGCGGCACCAGACAGGAGCACAGTACTCTGGTGTTGAATGGACGTGACTGTTCACAACGTTGTTGCTTCAGCACCCTAGCCAGAGCCAGTAAGTCACTACAAGAGTGCAACAAGCAATGTCAACATTTTTTGAAGTGACGCAAGGTGCCGACGGTACATGATGGCCTGTCCAACCTTACTCCGAGTTATGTGGGCTCGAAGCAAAAGGGCAAGGTTTCGTTGTTGTGGTTGACTTTCAGCTCATGTTAACACTTTGGCGTCCGGCTACTTTTGANGATTCTCACGCCAACACAACTGGATCGCACATGGCTTTGCACGCGCATAACTCAGGCGCCGAAAGTGGTAGAGAGCTGTTCAAAGGCTCAAAAGACACAGCATGTCTTCTAGCCTGCACTCAAAAAAAATGTTTTGCTTGGGGGTTGCAGATATTTTGTGAGTGACGTCATAAGTTGAGGACTTTTAGGCCACCTTGGCCCACTTCACCTGGCCCTGGGTGTAAACCCTTAGATAGTAGAATTTCGCTGAAGTTTTTACTGCAAACTAGGCTACAATCTGAATCTTTTGATACTTTGGATGACCTGCTCGGGGTTTGGGTTCAAAAGCTATGATCTAAGGTAATAAAAATATTGGACTAATTAGCTAATTAATTCTTTGGCATCTAGCTGCTTTCGGGAATTTTCGGAAAAAAAAACGCCTGAATGCACGTGGTTTTGCGCAGGAATTTCTCCAGTCCGGTATGCTCTACAGACCCGGTAAAAGTCTCAAACGACGTGGCAAGTCTTCTAGTCTGCACTCGAAAAAAAAATTTTTGCTTGGGGGGTACGGGTATTTTGTGAGTGACATCATAAGTGGAGGACTTTTAGGCCAACTTGGCCCACTTTGCCTAGCCCTGGGCTCCAACTGTTAGGTGGTAGTATTTCACTGAAGTCTTTACTGGAAACTAGGCTACAATCCGAGTCTTTTGATAATTTGGATGACCTGCT
>JGI24158J21664_10006841_pt1 | contig 15069 bp, 11 predicted proteins | sample Ectturendosymbi3_FD_21664 | JGI IMG/M metagenome (IMG submission 21664) | reverse complement strand
TTTTGTTGCAAACATACTATAAGGATGAACGCTACTACAATTAAGAAGGTGATTCCAATGGTAACGGATGCTGTTTGCAGCAGTAATGCATTTCAAGTCGACTTTGCCTTCAAATCCTATCCGGTAACTGTTACTACCTCCACTCGACCATTGAACTTTCCTTCCACTCCGAGGGTAAGCTTGGGAAAAGCTTCTGAAATAAATTTTGTTCTTTAAGTTTCATATCAGCTCTTTCAACTATTAAACAAAAAGGCATGCACTTTTTTGCTCATCGCCTTTTACAAACGATGTCACTCCATTACGATCATTCTTAGATTTGTACAATTACGGGGTGAACTGATCAGAAGCAGGTTGTCGTCATAATCATTCCTCACTTGAAATTTATTTTAAACTACAAAATTGACATATATCATTAGTTCATAAAATTTAACCTCCTCGTTAAATTCTGTGAAAGTAAAAGCCTGAGATTAATTCAAACAAGAATGGATGATCTTCTTGTTTCATAGGATGCAAAAAGCATACTCGTAATTTTGTATTTTTCCTGTGTTTCCACCATCTTGATTCCCCCATTTCCAATCAGGACCTCGCGCCACGGTAGCACCAGGAAAAAGACCAACACTTTGAACTTTATCGTCGGATGTAGATCTCGAAGGAACGCGAAATCTTTAAAATGAGTTCGAGTATCAATATCAAGCAATGCGTGCATTCACTGCAAAACGACTGTTCTCTTATTTCAAGTATAGGACAATAAAAACTAAGATAAGCAGTTTCCAGGGGCGCTTGATAGAACATAGAGCAATCGACTGATGCATAGATTACATCCTCGATAAATTCTGTAGCTACTCAGCTATGCAGAACACAATCTGATTGTTATAATTTTCTGGATGGTTTTAAAAAATCGGTAGGGTTTTTACGACAAACATTCCTGAATTGTGCTCCTTTTTGCTTCATATGAATTAATTCAAATTCCTATGAATTAATTCCTGTTTTCCTTCACTATCTCTCATAGGTTCGCCATACGGCTTAAAATATCCTGGATATCGAGCTACTTCTCCGAATAGAGTTTTCAAGCGACAGTGTTTCGGTCACGTGGCAAGAATGCCCCAGAAAAGATTGGTAAGGCAAGTCCTGCTGATAACAACCACGGGAAAATGGCGCAGAAATCGACGAAGGACCAGGTGGCGTGGTTACATCTCTGATTTTGCTTGCTCCTGTCCTTGTGTGGAGCCAGCAGAACTATTAGAGATTTCTGAAAACCGTGACGCATTTCGAGACCTGTTAGGCCTGCTGCCCCCGCGACCCTCCTTAGAGATAAAAATGATTTTTTCGGTAAATCAAACGTCGTTATTTCCTGCCCCAAAATCTGCATCAAATTCAAAACGGTGCAGTAACAACATAAACCCTGCCAAGAAATTTTGATCAGTGTTTCACAATTGTTGAGTGTATCTGAGTAACAAAAGTGTTCTTCAAGCCGTTTTTGTAACTTTCTTGCTTACAAAATGTTTTGGTGTATGGTCTGAAGCGGTAGTATTAGTATCAAAAAAGCACAATATTTTAATGGAAGAAAATTAAGTACTGGAACAAATTTAAGAACATTTTGAAATCAAGCAAATCCCATATCGATTGCTCCAATACAGGTAGTGTATGTTCTTTATGAAATAGAGGATTATTGTGCTTCATTCAATACAACCATGGAGAAATGTCTGAGTATTTTAAGCTGTATGATATTTAAACTTTCTGTAAGCATTGGGGTAGTGTTCAGTTGATTGTATTGTACTGTATTGAAAACGTCATCACTCCCACACGAAACGCAGTAGACTTAAGCCATGCGTGATAGTAACAAGGAAGACACAAATACATGAAAAAAACACGAAGATAAATATGTGGCTGCTAAGACAAGCATAAGTTAATGGCGCTAACACGATTACTTTGATCAAACACAAGCATAGATATGTGGTAGTCATCAAGAACACATGCAGCGATGGCGCCAACACGGTTGNTATAATGTTTAGCTTTATATATTGCTGCGATGAGTTCCATNTAGACCGATTGATAAAATGCATGCCGGAGTGGGAGGCTGCGAAGGGTCATCTGGGCCGCAAGCGTCCCGAGGGCGAGGCTACTAAAGGGAACAGTTGACAGACGTAAGTAGAAGTCTGTTGCTTCAACCATGCGGAATGTGTTTGTATGATTAATGGAAGCAAAATGCGTTACAGCCAAATTCAAGGCGCCAGAAGAAATTGGTTTAACTTCGCCACATATAGCTTTTGCAGAATCCATAGGCGTAGCCATGAGAGGGACCAAGGGGGCCATGTCCTCCCATGTCCTCTCCCCAAATTTCTAACATATCTTGTCATTTTGTGCTTTGAGAGTCGATGTCTCAAACAAAATACTGTTGCTCGCTTAAAGCCAAAAGATTTGGAACCCCAAAATTTTGGGCTGGCTATGCCACTGGCAGTTCACACTTATATTAGAAGTATACGTGATAGCTAATGAGTAAATGCGTCACGAAAGTTGTGTACGTTTCATCAGACAGTTTTGTGAAGAAAATGCAAAATTTCCTGAGGATCTCGTCGAAGAAATTATACGCAGAGTTCGTCTGAGTCGATATCTTAGCCATGTTTAATGTTTATTACAAGGTTTGTAGTGATGAAGAACTTGGGTTGGTTTGCTGGAACTTGGGTTGGTTTGCTGAATGTCATAGAGAAAGATAAAGACAGAGCTATGCTCCTGCAGCTTCTGCAAGGGTTTCTCATTGAATGAGATAGCTATGTCGAATGTAGTGTATTAAAAGTTGACCTTGTAGCTTTCGTCGGAATCTTCTATGGCAGTGGTTCAAACTGGGGTCCGTGAACCCCTTAGGTCCATGAATGTGTTTTACAGGCAGTGTTCCCTGTATGAAAATGCCACACTGCACAAATATATTTTTAGTGCGCATGTAATCGTGCAACCATGTAGACACACAACCAGTAAAGCGTTTCAAGAGCTATTAGGAGTGTTGCAAGTGCGCAAGAATGAGATTTCACTGCACAACTGGTCTGGTGGCACTGCGCATTTACGCACCTAAGAGGGCACATTGTTTACGGGGTCCTTAAAACGAAAATCCAATCAAGAAAATCCGTTAGTTTTCATCCGCCCATTTGGGCAATTAGTCAGCTTAATCGGACCACAACTATACATGTTCATGTTGCTAGTCGACTTTTGGTGACGTCAACTGGCGGCAGGCTGAAGCCTGAATTTGCTTCTTGTCGGGGCAGTTGAGGTCAGGGGCGGATCCAGCCAGTAAGTTTAGGGGAGGAGATTTCAGTACTATTTGCTGGTCAGGTCTCGCAACGGCTTCGCTACTGTAAGAGAGATGAAATATACTTCACAACACTCCTTTGACGAAACAACAGACGACAAAATGGCCTTGTATAGCGAATGCTGTTTTCGGAATTGTGCAAAATCATGGTGAATAAAGTAAGTTTTCGTAGGTTTTAAGGGGTGGCGATCGCCCCAATCGCTCCCCCTCGATCCGCCCCTGGTTGAGGTGCTCATGATAAGAAACGGTCAAATCTAATTTACCAATAATCGAAAAGACTTTGACGAAACGAAGGGGTCCGCAGCGGTTTTGGGTGCAGTGAAAGGGGTCCGCAGCAACGAAAAGTTTTAGAACCACTCCTCTATGATGTCACCTTCTGCGTTATAGTCAAAGTGAGTTTCCTTTTTTTGTTTGTGGCTAAAATGATTGCCCTTTAGAGAATATATATTCCAACAACCTTGCCGCACCCCGCCTACCTCGCTACCATGCTACAGCTTTTGCGATTATTCAACTGCAGAAGCATCAAATGCTCGCAGTCGCAGGCCCATTGTTAGTCTGGTGTCGTAAAACTCGACGAAGCACCACAGGCAGAACAAACCTCTGATGTTCGCGAACGCCCCAGCTGGAATCTGATCGGTTAAATAAATTAAGGCGGTGCGTTTTATAATCGAAATTTGACTGGTTAAATGGGCTACTAACATCAATAACGCTAGCGTTTCGGTACGGTTTCCTAACCTGACCACACTGGATGGCTGAAAGATGATTTGGTGAAGGTATCGATATAAACCTATAATCCGGCAAAAGCGGCACAGTAAGGAAATATCAAGAAATGAAAAAAACAGATGGCAACCTTACAATTTTGCAGTGAACTCGATGAAGTATGGCCTGAAATGCATGCCTTGCTGACCCTGACCGAACGCCATTGATAAATTTGCAAGCACCCTAGGCAAGATCCATTCCAGCAGCCACCCTTACTAAACAAAGATTCTTATTCTACTGTATATATCGTCACGTTATAGGCTATATTAACGAAAAAGGGGCGTTTGTTTTCCACGAGAAAAGTTTATTAGATGGATAAAACTTATACCAAATTGCGACATAGCTTATCTATAGTATATGTGAAATTGAAATTGATAAAAATCCTTCTGCCCCAAATCTGAAATAGTGCAGTACCTGCATCTTCTCATAAACTACGTGAACGATGTGTTCTATTCACTTTCATCATGTTCATTCACTTTTACTTGGTGTATGTTCGTCACTTCCTGAACCACACAATTATATTTTTTCGTCCTTTTTGGCGCCCCCTTTGGCTCAGCGTGCTAAGCAGCCGTCGCTTAATAGTAGCGCCGGCACTGGTTCTAACATCTCATCGCGCGATTTAAAACAACNGATGTCGCCGGTAGATACCATGAAGCAGCTCTTCCCAGGCAANAATTTTATATTGTACTCCTGAATCTATTACGTTGTGATACAACATACGGAATGCTTGGTTACTCACACCATGTTTAGCCATGTACAATACTGCATTAACATATTTGGATATAGTGTAACAACCGTTCACAATTCTCTTTCCATGACAATTTTTCATCTACAATTTCAACATGATAGTTGTAGCTCAGAGTTTTTTTACTACGATTACCGTTTGCTAACTTGTTTTTAGCATAATTTTTATTTTAAAAATATGTAGTGAGAGTTTGTTTGCAGTTAGCCAATCAATTAACTTTTGTCATTTCACAGTTAACCGAGTATTGTACTTTTTCCAAATTATTGTCACTCTGAACAAAATTGTATCATTTCATAAGAGTTGAATCGAGAAAGTAATTTATAAATATCAAAAAAGAACAGTAGACCTAAAATCTATACTTGGGGCACCACAGAAACACTTTATTTTATAAATTATTTAACGTTTCCCGTTTGAACGTATATATTGTTTACTGTTGGAAAGATTTCCTCTAATGCCGTAGTGCTCAAGTTTTGTCAACAATATGGAGTGAAGCTAAATTGCACCTGTGGGACGAATAAATTTAATCTTTAGCTCAGAATTTTATGTCCTTCTCTACCAGTAATTACCAAAGTGGGGGTAAATTACCCCCTGGGGGTAATACGCGATTCTTCGGAGGGTAACGCGGAGCCAGAACCACAATGTTGTTTTGCATTATGAGCGATCACTGCAAAAGAAATATTCGACCTGAAATGCGAGAAGAATTAATTAACAGGGTAGTAAGACATAATCATTACCTTGATTTGGGCAACGGCTCGTACAAGTTTGGCAACCACTGCTCTACACCCTTCATTTTTTTCTTTTAAGCTTTTCAAAGCCTAGTTGTAACAGAGAGACAGAAGTACAGGGAAACTGTATTTCCTTTATTGGATTACGAAATTCTTTTTACGTGGATTCCAGGACACAGTGGTATACCAGGAAACGAAATACTTGACTCTTCGCCAAGATTGGATACGTTTTCCATTCGACCACATCCAGAGGAAAATGTCCACTTGAAAGCTGTATATTCAGTTCTGGATTACTCAGATATAAATACTCCCATCTCTGACCACTGTTTGAAAGTATGGAACTGTAAATATAGCAGTGACACAAAAGAGCCGGATAAAAAAACATTTTTCCTGAAATCAACAAGGATAACGTTCAAATTCAAAAACAGTACTGCTTTTCAACGTTTCGACTTTGGACTGGTCATTGTAGGTTGACCAGTTACCTTTTTGCCTTGGACTCCATCCCAATGGATCATACGAGCATTGTAACAGTCCAGAAACAGTCATACCATTCCGTACTATCTACCATTTACAGCGATTGCAGCTAAATCAAGCACCGGAAAAGCGGACCTACTTCTTTATTAACACTTAAAGCTGCCACTCTCTTAATAGAAAACTTCATTGCAGACACTGACAAAAACTTAATACGACAACACACAAAATAGCCTTGGCGTTACAAGACCACCGTTATCAAAAAGCGCCGTCAAACTCCATCTCCAAACAATTTTGACTTGGAGTCTAAAGACCCTTGACAAAAAAATGATTTCACGCGGACCCAATAAATACCTGAATTGCTTATTTCAAGAAAAGGTAGTATATACAAAATCTAAGGATACGGTTAAATTTTGATTTTAGATTCGAAATCATCGAACTGAAATCTTCTTACTATCAAAATAATCACCCCACCCGATACCACAATGTTGACCGATGTTATTACGTACAAAGGGACTATGACTCACGGACCCGGCTTCACCTTNGTGGATCGTGGGTGGACACCATTGNCCTAACCAAACAATTTTGCATTGAAATTTTCTGATATCTTTAATTTGAATAGTGGTATTAGCTTTTCATGCCATGCACGTAGAAATTTATATTTTTAAAATCTAACTTACATTCTGTTAGAGAAAAAGACCGAATGTATTACAACGAAAATGTCGTATTGGCACCCAGCTTTCAAGATTCCTAGATTCCTGTTTTAATGTTAAATTGCAAATGGCAGTTTAAAACTGTTGCAGGCAAGTTTTGCCTCAACACAAATTCAGTACAAAATATAGATGAAACCCCAAGGACCAACAGTAAAACAAGATCAGCTTCATGTTGAAGCATGGACATTGCCGAGCTGCTGGAATTGCAGCAAAAAACAATTGCTAAAAACTATGACATAATGCTCAAATCGGAGCAGGATTTTAGCTCAGGAAAATAGAAAGAAATCAAGGGCCGAGGATGAGCAGACACGCCCTGGAAATGGCTATTTTGGGACCATTACATCACCGGTACATCATCCGGAGGTAGGAACTGGGCGTGGAACAAACGACCAATAAGAACAATAAGAACTGGTACTTTTCCTGAGGGTACTAAGTCCCTCATTAAGAAAAAGCAGTATAAATAGGGTTATCTAGACACCCCAAAGGTAGAGTCGTAATTGTGAGCGACTCCACGGGCGACAGGGCGCGAGTGCAAGCGGCTGCTACCCAGCCTTTATAAGGCAACGAAGGGCGATAAAAACCCTGGAGTAAACATGAACGAAAGTTCGCTTTCGCCATGGCCTTACCAAGAGTAATAGCAGGAGAGGGGGAACCTATATTACTCAGGCAACCTGGAACGGTGAAAAGAGGGAAACCTCTAACGCCTCAGAAACAGTGACTGGAAGACTAGGCGAATCTATGTCACTCTGACCCATGACAGGTCACCTCAAAGAAAAGGTGAATCTCTGTCACTAGGTATCACGATATGAGAAGAAAAGGTGAACCTCTGTCACTATGAAAAATGACATTTACCGAGGGGTTGAGAAACAATCTATGTAACATACCAACGTACTTTGTATCGTTGAATGTTTTACCGAGTAATTGAAACAAACAAACAGGACTTAAGATGCATGAGGCCTGCAAGCGCGGTTAACGGCTTTAGTAAAAGCATGACATCAAACTTCTGACTTGAAACGAAACTGCCAAGCGGAAACCGAGCTCTCAGTTGGTCCAAACGGGATGCGACCGACATGATATGATAAAGCATAAATTTCCTGAGCGTTATCGAAAGCATGGGAGCTCTAAAAAAAGGTGTTGGCTTGACAAACCAAATCAGAATAGTAGCCTCAAGTGTACCGAGTATACCAGTGAAATGATTGAACTGCGAGTCTTATTGGGAAACGGGAATGATGCAGATAAAGCTTAGAGTTAGACTTCAGAAAGTGATTGTTTGGTGACACCGCTGTCTCGTGCAAGCTGACTGCGACAAAGTGAATTGACGGACAAAATCCGGTGAGGTTTGTTTATGTGTCTTAATCGATGATTATGAAGATTTGTAGTGTATCTATTAGTGCATAATAAAAGTGAAGTATGCAAATATACTTGAGTGCTGTATGAGATGGGCTGTTAATCAAAAGTCATTATTTTGTGATAATGGTCCAAAACCTATTCATTTCGAACCTATGAGAAAACTTAAATGATAGGTTGAAAAATAGCTCATTGCCTCCCTTAGGGGACACAATACTATTACAATTCCACCACTTCAGCAAACAACCAATTTTGCTGGTTGCCAAACCCAATAAAAATGTGAACGTTTGCAGAAATATTTATATACAAATTTCTTTGAAAACGTGTTTGCAAGTTCACAAGCTCGATTTTCCCGGTATGCACTCTCCGAATTTGAGTCCCTAGATATTGCTACGTGCTTCCAGCATTGTGTGCTGCAATGAATTAACTTCGTGAAACAACTTACGATTGAAGGCACGCTTCATGGGAGATGAATGAAAAACTAGCCTGATACACATGCTGTTAAGAAAAGGAATTCCTGTTCCTTTTATAAAGCGTTTCATTTCTGCTTTACCGCTAACTTTGACTTCGGCGTACTTGGAATTGTAGAGTTTTGCACATACGTTTTTGAATTCACGTTGATTTCCTTGGTCTTTGCCCAACACCCCCAAACAAACGAAGAGAGATTAAATCCTTAGCTTGCGCGGAACTTCGCAAGAGTTTAGCGTAAATATTAAAATAGTCTTTGGGAACTGGTGAAAAACGATCTTGTTTCATCGCTACCGGTTCAGACATATGACATCTTTAGTTATGTACTGTTTAAATAGTATAATTTTTGTCCGTTTCTAGGCTTCTTTATGCACTGAATACAACGCACTTTCCTTTGCAAGGGTTTTACGCATTGCAGAAATTGCAGCAGTATGCACAATGTAAAATGACGCTCTAAGTCTAATCAAAGGTAGAAGAGGTAGTACCTGAGACAAACAAGGGCAAATATTTTTCATTCACAATAAAAAAACAAGGTTGAGCCACAATAAGTGATTAACTTTGAACAGTCTGAAAGCTTGTGAATTGTGACAATGCAATGAAATAAACTTGCAAATGGTCTTACCTCAATCATTGCATGTGCAACTGTGACATGCTCCTTGCACACAGTTCGGTGCCCCAATATACTTTGGTCTTCCTATCATAGCGGCTAGGGTAAATCCTGCACATCGTTGTTTTCCGTTTTTGCACTGCCACTGGCAATCTTGAAACGATGGCAAGATCAGAAAAAGTCGCTTTCATAGCTTTTCTGGCCACTGCGGACTTGCAGTCATCGACGACTGGTTAACATTTTTCTCTGCCTGTGACTGTATCATCTCAAGTGAAACTTCCTTCTCAAAAACATTCGACGTGTTTGTGGTTTCTTTTTCTGATTGACCACGTTACTGTGGTACAGGATTGAAGAATTATCTGCCATGGCATTGAGAAGTCCATAAATAACAGTCAAACGTCATCTCTTGGACATTCTGATGCAGGAAATGAAGGAGAAAAGTTCATCCAAAGTGTCCACCCCTCCTTTTGTTTTATTATAACAGGTATATATGCCCACTTTCCCACTTCGGTGAGTTTTACCTGCGCTGTGCATTGATAAAAGGAAGGTAAGAAGTTTTGTANTACCTTTTGGGAAAACTGGGTTTCCGCAGTGGTTGTTTCACCACACACAAACGCACAAATGACCATGTTGGAAAATTCTTTTGTCCATCATCTCTGCTGGAATTTCTCTCTTACTGTATTTTTCGGAATAGTGCTCACATATGTCAGTTTTCCTTTGTCAAGCAAGTCCTTCAACCAGTGGTACTGATGTGAACCATATCGCCGATAATGGTCAGATTGCTGCTGAAATAAGACTTGTACAACTCCATAGTAACTTGATGACTTTAACGTGATTTCGGCTCAGTCCCGTCGCCATGGGGGGCTTTGGTGGGCTTAGCCCCTCCAAACAAAGCACTAAGCCCCCCAAATTGAAACGTGAAACACTATAAATCAGTGGAGTTTTTGTTAATTTTTACAAATTCAAGCCCCCCCCCGCAAAAACGCAAAGCTCCCCGTATAACCGCAAAGCCCCATTGAAACCTTTCTGGCGACGGTTCTGTTTCGGCTCCTTTCCAAAGTATGGCATTTGGTATAGAATTGCTTTTTAGAATTGCTGATCATCACAATTTCCAAGCCATAGGACTGCTTTGCCGGTTTGTTCGGTAGCATATCCGAAAACCATATTGTCCTCTAAATGCCAGCAACTGTTCATCTATCATGATATTTTCCCACTATGGACAACAACGCTGTTTGCAAGTATTGACGACAGAGTCCCAAATTTTCTTACGGAATCGAATGGGTTGTCTCTCACATTTGTCCCTCGTTTCACAGTCATTGAAACAACAACGGCTCAAAAGAAACAAAACCTTCTCCCACTTTAACTCTGCTCTGCATACAGTAATTCCGATGGCCACGTCGAATATTTCCTCGGTGGCTACATGATTATGGTCTTTGGCACCTGACAGCAACAAAATGCCAATTAAAGCTAACATTTCTATTTCACGTGTTTCTTTGAAATTGCTTTCATACGCTGCTCGACACGATCGCGGAGAATTCTCGAGCAGGCTTTAATTTGTTCCGCAATTCCTTTTATTATGCTGTCAAGCAGAAGGTCCAGGTATTCCTGAAGAGTATCTCTTCGGTGGTGGGGAAAATCAACCCGGGGTTCATAGACCACAGGTTGGTGCCGGCTGAAGCGCTTCAAACACCGGTGGTTGGAGGCATGGAGTTCCACTTATATCGTTATAGATTGAAACTCAAAATAGGAGACAAATTATTATGTGTCGTGTGGAAGCAGCATCTGCTGTTGGATCAATGGATACACTTCTTCCTGGTGTTTGATATTGGGTTGCGTTTATTATAAAAGCAATGCGAATGTTCACTGATGCTTCGTCTAAGGCAGATGACCCAGACGGGACGGTTCTGCTCAAACATTAGGAACGTCGATGCTGATGCAGGATCTGAAGATGCAGACAGTGATATTCCACGGGCAGCGTCTTCATCATATCCAGCCACACTTTTACTTAGCGTTGTCAAAGCTTTACGTTTTTTGGCGTTTGCTTGGACAGTGGGCGAAGATTCTTAGCTTAGGATTTCAGTGTTATCTGGTTGCTGTCACTTCCTATGTGATCTTCGCTTGGTTCATAATCGCTTTCCCTGCCGCAAAAAATATCATCCTCAATTGCATTGTCTTCATCAAAATCAGTATCTTCAGGAATTTGTTTGTTGCGCAGTAAGTCGTCATGCCATACCTTGTCAAAGGTAGATATTTATCGCTGCTATCACCTTTCTCATGACACTTCTCCGTTGCCACTCATATCTCTTAAAATTCACAACACTCTAGCTTTCTGCAAACAGGCTGATAAGAAATAAATATCGACCTAAGTCATATAGTGCTGCATACTACATGAAAGTTAAAAAGATTTGCCACGAGCGTTTTCAAAACTGAAAGCATACTTTGTGCACAGGTTTATACTTGAAAATGAAAAGTAAAGAACCTTACACGTGTTTTTATCAAAGTTCATGAGGTCGATGGACTGTATATTGGAGGACAACATGGTCGACGGTTTGTTCTTCTGCGCCAGACTCACAAACCGCAGAAAGGGTCATATCCCATTTGTGCAAGCAGGAGCGGAAACGACCAAACGCCGCTGCGGAGTCGGTTAAGCCGGACCCACACTGTTAGGGCCATTCCAGGAGGGTGGATGCCGATGTCGGGGATGAAAGTACGGGCTTCGTAGTGTTCTCCAAACACTCCGCATTCCATCCGTGATCCGCCCAGAGCGCAGCACTTCTGTTATTGTCGTCAGATTAACTGATGAGTTGTTGTGTGGCGGGTGCAAATGGGTGCCTCGATCTACGATGCCGTGCATTCCCACCTGCGCTGAGGGTATACTCCCTGCCACTAAACCGACTTGCGTCCTGAAACAAATTCCCACAGGCACTGACCAAGCAATACTAGGGCTGAATCTGCTCTCGCCTGACCGACTGCCCATCAAGCTAACCGCGGTGTTTCCTTTCGAGACAAGCTGCGCTATGCCAGCCACACCAGCATATTGCGCAACAGTGACTGGTAGAGAGGATGACTTCAGGTAGCCATGGATCTAAAGTAGGGGTCACTAACATGGTGCCCGCGGACACCAAGTCACCCGCAACAACTACATGGGACTCCCGCGGGCCTGTTCTAAAGGCAGCATCAACATGATCAGTGTCTTTACATAAATGAATATCGCCAATAATAACAAGGCAAATTGAGCAAACCGGTAACCCTTCGAATTAATCAGTATCCAAGGAGTAGCTCTCAGGTTCAAAAACGTTGGTGACACCTGGTCTGAAGAGACCAAATAAAAGAAACACTTCAGGTAACACGACCTCGCAGAAAACCCAAAAAGAGTAACACACTATACAACGTGGGGTCGAAACTCGGAAGTGACCCTGGCAGAAAATCACATCTGGTATATATGGATTTTAAAAGACCGGAATCTTCTATATGGGTTTACAAGGACATTTTGAAAAAACTCGTTAGGAAAAGTCATAGCAGGTTCTTGAAAACCAAAATGAACTCGGAGATTACGGTACACACCGTTACATGAGCAGATGGTAAATTTAATCGATAGCGGCAATAACTGTTTTACTTGCAAGAACCACACTGTCAGACAACGTTTATGAACTGACCCAGCATGACTGTGAAAATTTTCAAAAGACATAACCCAGACACCTGTTCAAAATATTGCGCAGACGTAATCAATACCAACCCATTGGTTCCTTCTTTGTCAAATCGTATGAATCTGTGGCTGGTATCGTGCTTGCCGTTCATGTAGCAATTTGTGCATAAATCAAAATCGTAGCATTCCATGCATTTCCAGCGTGTTCCCGCTATGTGTGTTTCAGACCTTGGACACTCGTTGCAACGTATTTGTGGGTGCTGAATACCTTGAAAAACAAGAGTGACGAGTCGTGATGCAGTAACGATGGAATGGTGAAAGGATAATATGTAAATGCAAATAGTTCACCAAACTAATAGAATGAAACAACTTTAGGAATTTAAAAAGTTACAATTCGATAATTATAGCCAGTATATACCGGATAAGCTGAACTGAACTGATGTAGCAATAGAGGAATACATTTTAACTTGATAAACTTTATCAGCTAGGACAAAAGGGTTCCTGGTTTGCATTGCGATATATATCGGCATGCTTCCACTAATAACAAAACCAGGTTCAAATTATTTAGTGGTTACGACAGCTTGCCACACTTTATCCTTAAAATCCGTCATTGGCTTCGTGCTTTAAGACCAACTTTCGCGTTCACTGTTTCGCGCAAAATCTGCAATGGTTTTCTACCTCATCTCTTTGCATTTGTCGGAAACGTTAAGTCAAGGAGAGGTGTTCTAGATAAATACTTGAAATAAAGTACTTAATGAATATTAAATTAAAGATTCCTGAGCTTAACAATTGCCTGATTGAACAAAAGCGAACAGAAAGGTGAAAAAAGTTCAAGTGGGCATATAGACTTAGATGATCTGAGAAAATCCTTTCGCAGAGCTTATCAAACGAACGTTTTCATCTTGCTATTGATTTTTGTCCGTATTTTATCGATTTAGCTATAATTTTGACTATGTTTCTCAGTTGAGTAGACAAGGAAAAACCGTATTTAAAAACACTTTTGTTGCATTTATGTCAGGCCGGTTCTACAACAATGCAAGTAGCCAATACTAATTTTTAGGTGTAAACTTTCCACTGACTTAGCTGAAATTCACAATTCAATCATAGATTTCCTCCCTAAGTAACACTGAACAAGATCTTATCTGGCATACTTATATTATTTGCCTTAACTTTGGTTGCGAAAGCAATGGAAAAGTAAACTTGGATTAAGTTTTGCACAATACCTCGATTAAGAACTCGATTTTAGGGAAGGTCATTTTACAATTCTCTCTTAGGAATTTCGGTCCACTTAAAAAAAGCTATGAAATGTTTATGCTGTCAAGAATACCTTAACTAGCTCATATAGAAATGGTAACGTTACCGTAACAAGTAACCCAAAACACACACGCTACAGCTTCAACGTACCAGTTCAAATGACGTGTTTCAACACCAAAAAAAGGCGGTTTCTTAACAAATCGTCCGGTTTACTAAAATGCTGCCTACATTGCGTTTTGTTCGAGGTTTCGTTTATTTCGTTATTAGATTTTGTCGACAGCTTTATATTTTCGGTTAACTATGTCTCTTCTCTTTCGATGATCATGCACAGCAGTTATTTTCTCAATGGAAGGTTCATTTCCATGAATGATGTATTTATACTGTAAGGTGATGCACATCAGATCCTCAAAATGGTATGTAAAATGTGCACAATTATCCTTTTTCTCTTCTTTTTGGCGGTTCTATTTTGCAATCATGTTTTTTTAAGGTTTTGACTTTGACTTGACTTTTTAAGGTAACCGCTAAAGCATTTGAAGAGACCGCAACTATTTTATCTGAATACCGAGATGGTCATAAAGCAAGGTTTTGGTTTATTTTGGTGGAGGGTGTGAAGCGAGGTTCTACTGTATTTTGACAGAGACCGAAGTGGTCCCTCAAAGCACCTTAAAAAACTCTGTTTACAAGGCAAGGGTTTCATTTTTATGTCAACTGCTCCTGTAAACGTGTTGCTAATTTATTTCATACGCAAGTAGAAAAACAGATCGTTTTAAAAATTGTATAGGGTAGTCTGCTTTTAGTATCCAATTATACTAGAAAAACGAAATAAACAGTAAGACTCAGGGGCGGAACGAGGTTAGAGAGGCAAATTTGGCGCCCGTGGCAAAAGGCAAGTTTGGCGCCCCCATCTTCGAACCTAAGTTCTTTTGGAAGCAAATGTACTGTATGAAAGAAAGTACTTGTGACGTTGTTGGGACTTTTCGGCCCCCCCCCCCGCAGCCATTCGGCGCCTCCATAGTGATTCGGCGCTCGGGGA
>JGI24158J21664_10006840_pt1 | contig 15071 bp, 7 predicted proteins | sample Ectturendosymbi3_FD_21664 | JGI IMG/M metagenome (IMG submission 21664) | reverse complement strand
AAATTGTTTTTTTCGATTTTGACTACAAGACTTGCTGAATCCGTAGAGGGTTTGAACAGCTCTCTAGCTCAATCGCCTGGCGAGTTATAGGATTGATGAAATACGTAAAAAAATCAAAACTTTGATATTGCGATGAAAGTAATTTCGAAATCGAATGTTCTTCTTCCAGTACTGTATTAAAGCATAAAATTGCAAAAACCATAAAAATTTTTTGACAAAATTGGCAATGAATTTTATGGACAAATTACACAATCACATTCAGACATTAGAAAAGCCTAAGTTTTATGAGTAGTGAACTTACTTAAAAGCTTGCATGCATCAGATGTATCTGTATTTCTGGCCATGACTCTAAACTGCAATCGGTGATGGGGCTGCATTTTGCAAGTTCTGCATTGGCGAAACCCCGAAAACCTTTCTGTCATCATTATTGTCAGGCCCACTCTAGCCCCCAGCTGTGACGGTTGACAGGCTTCCAGCTATATAGCCAATGGTCTTTTTCAAGGGCTAAGCTCTTCAGCAGGCAATGCAATCAGTATAGGTATGGATAAACCGATATCCGGTGTGGAATTTTTCCCTAAATTTTGAATATCTTTCAAGGGGCTGATTTACGCCTGTTGCAAGACATTCAAAATTTGATCAACGCACAGTAGACACAATGATTCAGTTTACCATTTTCTGTTTGAATAATGTGATCATCCAACATGGAAAAAACTACTACACTGAGACTCATGTTATTGTGGCTGGTGGTAACCACTCAGTATCGCAAACTAATATTGAGGTACGCTACATAATCAGTAAAATAGCTGGCGTATTGAAAATAACGGAGCTTGACGAACGTTTTTATAATGATATTATCTATGTTTCACTGGGCAAACAGCAAAGAGAGCTCATGAAATGTGACCTACAAACAGCGTTTAAAGACTTTGTTTTAGCTCTTGACTTCAAACAAATGCTATTGGAAGCAAAGTTAAATTTTTGGACTACAGATCCTTCAATATTTGGGTTCACCGCTAAAACCAACTGCTTTCAACAGATGCTTGAATGGAGCGTCCCACCATCCTCAATCTACCTTTAAACCGATTTACTTTTGGTCAGGCGATACTTTTGAGAAGATTAAATGAAAGACAATCAGATTTTAATGAAAGTTTAGACAGATTATACAACAAAGCTTTAAAATCTCAGTTCCCCCAAAAGATAGTGAAAAACAATATTAGCAGAGAAAAGGAATGGAGTGAAAGACAATGTGAATAAAAAAGGATGGAAATTGGTGAAAGGCTGGTCTTGCTTTCTGGTTTCCTCGTCTAAAGCTCAGCCAAAGAGAAAGACCAGTGCAGCTTGGCTGTGGTTACGTGTAAAGGAACACCAGCGTTAAGATAGCGCTAAGTAACTACTAGAAAACCGCCCATCACCCGCAAACAACCGCAGAAGATTGTTCTTCTGTGCCCTGCGAACATTGCACCTTATATGACAACCATGACAAACATCGCAGAATGTTTAAAAGTGTAAGGTATCTCTGCAGTCTGCACTCTCACAGGAAGAATCAAGCTTTCCCAACGTCAATCTTGTGCAAACTATAGTATCTAGGTGGACACCTGTTTACTTTGCAAAGAACAATATGTGGGGCATGCGAAGAACACGTTTTCCATTAGATGGACCGCTCACCGGAACAGCTGGCACAAATCCACAGGAAAAAAGGATGGTACTTTGATTAAACATTAAACCATGAAGCACCCAGACATAAATGACAACCTGGCTCTTTTATCCGATTGCTAAAAGGTGACATTCGTGAAAAATTATCCGTGCGAAAACCTTGACTCCAGGGATGCAACGAATAAAAGCTTCGATCAACTTGGACAGAATGACCTTACCGGATATGATTTCGAGTTTGATTTCTAATCTAGTTTTGCTTTTACATACTCTCGATTCGTATTGCCTGATTGATACTTGATTTTGATTCCTTCACATGTTGTTACGGTTTGGTCACTGCTTTTCTTTGCTTCCCATTTTCCTTTGGTAGCCCTGTTTTTAGTTGATTCCATTTCATTTTTTCAGATTTAATCCATATTAATTTTATCTTTTCAAATTAACCTAATTCGTTGTATGATTACGGAGTTTTTTGCTTTTATTTTGTTTTTTTGCTTTGAATTCTCTTTGTATTCGGTTATGAATGCTTTTCGAATTTGTTTGTCTTTTTGTGCTGGCATGTATATCTGTTTCTTTCTAATTTCGCGTTGTTTTGTTTATTCTTTTTCTCCGTGTAAATTACAGTAATTTTTGTAGTGTTTTAGTTTACCGCTATGCAGTAATACCAACGTTCAGATGCATATACACAGATACTGCCAGTAGTTTTTATTTGCTGCAGGTTGGGTTTACGACTGGTAAGCATGATACGAATGGCTACGATCCACTAAACCGCCTCGAGGACTGTCTAACCACAATATCGTTGATTAAGACTCTTCGCAGAGCGTCCATTTTTAACTCTGACTAACAAAGCTTCAAGGTTTCCATCTGGCTCATGTTGAGATCTCTTGAACATGCTTTAGTAGCTGGGGAGACGTCCTATTTGTTGTTGTGCTTACTTATGTCGTAGTTACCTATTGATTTCACTTGAATGTTGTCTTCGAGTTTTGTATGCTTTTAACGCAGTCTTGCGATGTAACGAAAAGTTTTGGGATGGTTTTACTTCCGCCTCTTCGGCTTTTTTGTAGCCCGTGACCAGTTGCGACCATCCATAGACCCACCGCATGGCTGTGTTAACGTTTTCTTGTAAGCTCGTTATATCACTTACACGTCAAGTAGCAACCCGCACTGTTATTTTTGTTTGTTGCGTCACTGTACACGTGATCGTTTGTTTTGCTTTTAGTTGTTCTTGCTGTGGTCTTTTCGTTTCCAATGCAAAATGGGCATCTGAGGTTGCAATTTTTTCAATTAGATTCTCTTCGTTGGTATCCTGTAGTTCTAGTGTTTGTGGATTTTATTTAATTCTATTTTATACTTCATGCACTTCGCAGAGCTAATGATGCCTACCTAGTGTAGGTGAAATATACTCTGTTAAGATCTTAGCGTCTGATTCGTAGCTGTGAAAGGAATCCTTTCGATAGACAGTGCACCTTTCATAAAGGTCGGCGAAACACAAACAAGCTGCACCTCTCACGAGCGAACGTTTCGTTCTTATCTCTGGGATAGATATAATCACAACCCACAAAGGAGATCTTAATCGCGTTCAAGGGGCGTCATACACGTCCTGATCGACTTCAACTCAGGAGTGCTGTCGGACTTGATAATCGCCTTGCCAGAGGGCAGACCAAACAATTTCTCGCTAAGTTTACCTAAGTACGAAAACATGTAAACTGGATCAGAAGGTCAGAAAGGAAAAAAACTGGACCCACGGTTATCGAGTGGTTGTCTCAAAGCAAACAGGTCGCAGATCCAGCGTTATGTCCTGATCCCCAAACGTCTTTACTTTGCTGCTTTGGTTTGCTGCATTACCGCGTGTTTGTTTAGCAGAAACATCATGCTATTCACGTCTGCATTGGAGTTGCATCGTGAACAGTTGTTATATTGCAGGGGTCGGGAACCTTTTTGTCTAAGGGAGTCATGAAACCTACATATTTTGAATTGTATTTCCGAGAGTGCCATATAATATTTTCAACATTCAATGCAACTAACTTACTAACTGACATGTGCGTTTTTAAGCAAAACCAACAATTTTAAACAATGGCAAATGTCTGAATTTTCTCTTTAATAGCATGCTTTTTACTGTTAATGCGACTTCGGCTGCTGCATGGTGTTGCTGATGGCTTTGTAGTCTGGCAGATGAAAAATTACAGAAAAAGTTTCATTCGTAACAATCTTGTTAAGAAAATATCAAGCGAGCCAGATGCCGTCATCAAAAGAGCCACATCTGGCTCGCGAGCCATAGGTTCCCAACCCCTGTTCTATTGTCATAAACAAAATTGTGAGAAAATAACCACTTGCGTTATTCATTTTAGTGTTCAACCTATTTTACGAAGAAGTTCCCTTCGTTTTCAAAAACCTTTGATTGCAAATTTGTTTTGAAATTTTAAACTTTTGACTTATTTTGGTACGTGTGTGCAATTTTTCTACCACTTCTGAAAATAATGCAGGAATTTTTTCAACCTGAAATGCCTTATGAGAGATATTATCACAATATTGAGAAGTTTTCTTGTTTTGACTATATGGCAAGCTGTCGACTTATGGCCACTATTAAACTTGCCAGACCAGTTTAGGCAAAACTAATGAAATTCAAATATTTTTGCTAGACTGGACAAACTCTCAGAAACTAGGCGCGGGAAAATTAATTACATTCCTTTCTCACACAGGATTCGAGGCTGTTGAAGAGAAATGTTTGACATTTCGTGACAGGGTTCTTCTACCGAAGGCTGAATTGTCACGCCTATTATTACAAAGGAAAAGCATTGCTGATATATGCCTGGTATAAATTTCTGACAAAAAATTATCGATACCTTCCAACGCTTGTCATCTCGCCATTGTGTACGGAAAATGAGCAAAGTTTGAATATTCCATTTCTCTCTTAAGAAATCGGATTTCTCTCTTTTCAAATTCTTGTTAACAGGTTTTCAACACAAAGTATTGAAAAATACCCCCATTTATAAACAAGTGATTAGACTTTCATGTTAGTAATTAGCAGCCGAATACTCTCTATGTTTCAACAATGTTCTGCACAATTGAATCCAGCAAATAGGTTCAATCTTACGTTCAACTTTCCTCCGAATGTAATTCATTGACAAGAAAATAATTTTGAAAAAATTATCACTCGGCTTACTCTTTCAATTAAATGAATGCAGGTGCATCTGAGAAAGATTCAGTGGGGCGGTACATCTGGAAACAAATGAGTAGCCTAAGGTTTTCATCATTTCTATGAGCAAAACGGCAAGGAGAGTTTTGTGTTAACATGCATGACAGTACCTCAGGCATGAAACTGTGCTTTCCATTAATTGGAATCAGATTCAGCAGCAGTGCTTGTAAAGCTTTCGATGGCTTACATGGAACTTGGTCACACCTAAAATGCTTCACGTTTTACCACTAGTAGGTGGTTGATCCAATTCAGAAGAATTTTTGTCATCAGTTCAATGAGGACGCACCTTCCCAAATTTGCTTAATATTGATCAAAGCTACAATCACCCAGTAACTCGTTGTTTTCGTTTGATTGCGTTGATTAACTTCAGTTCCAACCTCATTGTAATGCATTCGCCCATTGCGTAATATTCAGATTGGCCTCAATCACTGCTCTTTCTTCTGACGCATGACGCTAAAATGACAAAGAATTGATAAACGGAATAACATTGATCAACGTAAGTGAAGAAAACTCTAATTTATATCAACAAAGAAATCTGAAATTGATTGATACCACAACTACTGAGAAGTCGTTTTAGCAGCAAGATTTCGTACGAAGAAATAGTCGTGGAAGCAGGGCTTTAACAGACAAGTCACTCGTAAAATATTTTCTGCATCAACTCTTAAATAGAAAATTGATAGGTCAGTGAAAGCCATTTTCAACAAGAAATTTTAGAACAAATGTATCAGCCATAAACCTACACAAATCTGCTAAGATATCGTGTGATAATTTTTGACAGTCCAAAGAATTGTAGTAAAAGTTAACCTACATGAGACATCCTTAAATTCTGCTAAATGCTTATGTTGAAAACATCTTGAACCCACTTAGATAATCCAGTTTTATCGGACACAGTAATTTATTTCTGGAACAAGCCAGATTCTGTTACTACCGCATTTTACAGTACATGAAAAACATGTCTTTAGTCACACAGATAGTTAAACGTTAGACAGGTAGCAGACCAATAGTGTTGTGTTTATAACGTACGAAACTATAGTACAGCAAATCATGAACCAATTCGAAACAAACACAAGACAAGGAAGATAGGCTCAGTAGATGCACTGAGGTCACAGTTTCCAAGTGGACTGAACAAAATTATCCAAAATCCAATGGAGTTTTCCGAAAAAATGTCAGAAAACTTTATTTGCCTCTAGATGGTAGAAAAGTGGTGTGCTGTGGGGTGTTTCAAAACACTTTTTGAAAAACTGAATGGTTTTCAAGCTCATTGGTTCATCTGGAAATTTGGTGGTTTATGTATTAAAAGCAGTTCCCTCAGTTTCCACTCAAGAAATATTCTATATATTCTGTTTTGGAAAAACCGACAAGTCAATGACTTGGCAGTGCATTTTGTATCAAACTTGTCTGCACAAGATGAACACGGGCGTAAACCAATTAGTTGCGAAAATGCATGTACCTGAATGCAATGACTTTCAAGCCTAATATCAATCAAAAGAACAGCATTAGCAAAGTGAGGGATGCAGAGGTGGATTGAAGCGTCCTCTTAACAAACGACGTTTACGCGTTTCCTAATCTGAGCATCATCCTTCACTGAACAATCTGGTTCTTCCAGGAAACACACGATGCAAAACATGATAAGAGCCTTGATCCAAGCGCGGCTCGTAAACGTGTCAGAAGATCAGACAAACTACTAGAACATAATACGCTCTGAAGTGGATCGTAAGCTATCTGGTGCACCGGTGTTCGTTACCGCGCCCATCAGCAGGAGGCGAACATAATGTGATAGGTACACGTGTTCTATGTCCCCAGGCAACGGCTTTCGGGTTTCATCAGCACGTGAAAATGCTGTCAAACCACTCTGTCGCACTGTTTGCGGTGATTATCATTTTTTATCGACAATTTGTAATATTTTTCGACATGTTTGGTTTTGCTGAAACATTTCAATACCTAACGTTTGTAAATTAAAGGCAAGGCGGTTAAATGTTGCAATTTCAGTCAATTGCTTTAAAACATATCAATTTCAGGTGTTTTTTTAGCTTGCTTACGAATCATCCAAGCGACTTTCATAAAATTCTCAGCCTACAACAACATCATCAACGCCGTGTCAAGCAGACACGCCACTACATTCAAGAATGTGAAATTATCACGTTATTACAAAAGCTATATTTTCAGCAAGCTATACTCAGATTTGATAGCAACCAAGTTGGAATTTGTCGAATACTCTTTGGTGTTGAACCAAAAGATTGCATTAAAGGATAATAGGTTATGACATTTGTTACACCACTCGTTACGATGGAAAAATCTTTGAACATAACTGCTGCAGTGATTTAAAACTCATTTGAAAGGCTGTTTTCCTAAGGAACAGTTACCAATTGACGCATGAAACGCTTTTGCAAATAGTGTTTCAGGGATGTAAGTTTGCTAAAATTTTACTGATCTCGCAAATTGAGAATCACTTTTTTCAATGCGTTCAAGGCAAGTGAAACGTGATTGTTTCATTTTCTCTAACCAAATCCTCGGCCGTTGTCTACCCAAATAACCAAAAGTGCAAACAACCAGATGGGTGGTAACAAGAAGTAGAAACACTTGGTTATCAAGCTAATCCAACCTTCATGTTAAAGTGACGTAGAATATTTTGGGAATTGCACGAAATTACAAAAATTTTCGACATTTTAAAATTGACCAACCATTAAATTACATTTTAGCTCGAGCATTTCTACAGTTTTTTCCAGTCACGGTTTTCACTAAGCAAAGGAAGAATGGCTAAAATCGATTGACTGTAGGAACCACCTTCAGATAACCCAGTATGGGGCAGCTTGGCAAAGTGCCTTAAAATTTGCTTGCCGAAACGTCTTAAAACTTTAATGATTCAAAAATGTCATGACCAACCAATGTTTCATTTCAGAACTTGTGAATCATTTGCTTATTCGCATAAAATGTTTTGAAAAATACTTATCCTATTAAGATCGGAAGGAAACTGTGGATAAAAAGATGGAATTAAAAAGTAAGAGGCAAATTTTAATAAAACTACCGCATTCTGTGTTTGTTAACAAGACTGTCATATGAAATTTAAAGAAACGTGCAGTAATCTGGCAAGCGATAAACCTAACAAAAATAGAAACGTTGCGTTTAAGAAATTGTTTTCTTCGGGAGTGGCTTGAACTTAAACCACAAAATTAGTCACCAACCAGCAGGGCAATTGAAATCAATCATCGCTTTCCGTATATGGAAATGCACAGGAACAACCCGAAGGTTTTGCACTCAAGTACTATAGTTCGTTCTTCAACTTATAACTGATAATTACCATCTCGGCACTATAAATTGTGAGCAAAACGTCCAGTTTAAACAGGAAAGTACAAGGTGGCTGTCTTGACTTGTTAGTTCCTCCGGGGTTCTCACGGCTTCATTCCCAGCCATGTACGTTTCAACTGACCTCAAATAAATTTTGAAGAGGCAGACTCGTTGAATTTTGCTGGTAATGGTTTTGTTTCAACAGCAAAGCATTTTCAGCTTATCATTTTGGTTACAGACTTGACAAAAACTTTATGCGTTTAGGTTTGCCAAAATATCAAATACATTTTTCTCTGTTTTACAGCACAATTTTAGGAAAGGCGTTAGAAACTCATTGAGTAATTCCATAATGAAAGTGCTCGCCTTTCTAGCTCTGTTCTGCCTGGTCTCGTTCGCAGCAGCACAAGGTAAGTGCAGTGGAGAAAGCTATAAAAAATATACTTAGCTGAATAACCGATCAAACTTAATTTTAGTGATAATTGATACTGAAAGCGTGTTTTCTCTCATTAGCTCACCTGATGGGCAGCGAACGCTGCACTGTAACTTTCAAATGTTCACCTTGTAGCGAGCGCTGTACCTCGATGGAACACATTAAAACATGGAATAAAAGCAGTATATGTGCGTTCCAGTGAAGAGTGCCAGAACGCTTTCCAATGTGAAAATGTTTTGAGTAACTAACTTGAGATTTAAATTAGCAAACGCCCATTGAAACGAACATTTTTTGAGAAAATTTAAATTTTGAGCTTCATCAAATATTTTTTTCTGAATTTGCATATCTGTGTTTCGATAGAGATTAGCGTAAGCGTAAACCAAGCAGTGACCAAACCGACGCTTTTGATTTTTTGTTTTGTTCACAATAATCTCGAAAACATCTCGTCAAGAATGAAAAGATCTTCGAAGTTTCACTTGAAAGAGAATTTTAAGAATATATTGAAAATGAAGTATTGCAAACCGTGTTTAAACAGTCAATCGTTTGATTTCCAGCTAAGCAACATTANGTGGAAAAACATTTTGGCAAAAGACGGCTTTCATTGCAAACACTGAATTGTTGCAACTCCGTTTACTTACTAGTCTAAAGTACAGTAAATATTTTGCAATTACCATTTTGACAAACGCTTTTTCTTTTTGTCTTGCTCACAGACCTTACCGCGGTTTTGCAATGCTGGGAAGGAAGGATAGAAAATGGAACAGCAAATATGACCGAGGTTTACTGTAACACAACGGTGAGAATGAATGATATGTTTTTTCGAAGTATATTCCAAAACATTGCAAATATGTTTAGAATTGAAGTAAGTAATACCCATAAAAGTGACGCAGTCGAATCTATCAGCAAAGTTTCTTAACAGGAAATCGATTTCACGTAACTCTACCCATCATCAGTCTTGAGCTGTCACTGAATTAGAATATAATTTTCTAAATTAGACACTCACTACTTGAACACAGATATGTGCAAGTCGTCCAAATATTACAAAGTCATGAAAACAGATTCCAGACGGCTTATTCCGCGAAAGCTTGCATCAACCCTAAAGCTGCTAATTGTGTTTTAGGATTTCCACTGACGATTTTGCGGTTAAGCCTTTCTCTTCGTGAACATACGCAAGAAAAGAACAGAAACTAAATTTTTTGTTTCATTAAAAAATTTAAATGTCGTTTTTACTTGTTTCTATGAGGTTAATTTGCATACAATTGTATTTGACTTCAAACGTCAAAGTAAGAAGGAATACATATTTTCATTAACAGTAGCTAGGACTAATTATTTAACTTCATCACGTTTATTCAAAACATCAGAACATTTTAATAAAATTTGCGAGGTAATGAAAAAGGTTTTTTACAAGTGTTCTCATATGCTAAAACTGACTTAGTAAAAAACTGCACGTTTTACTACCCTTGATGGAAAACTTTGTGGGTTACTGAGTACGTGCGTGGAAGTTGGTGGCTTAAAGCTTTACTTGTCATGTTTGTTACGGAAGGGAATGCGGGTAACTTTCAATATCTCCAAATGAAACATTAAGGTTACAAAAGTAAAAATACACTAGAAATGAAAGCGTTTGTGTGCGAAATTGTGCTGTTTTGTTTGTGTGCTCATGACAAATTTTGTTCTTTGTTTTGACTTACCGTTCTTTCGCTGTGCGTATTATATGAACCAAGCAAGCGTTTTTTTAATAAAAAACACCCGTTAATGCAACAAATTCTGATAGACAGTAAATGTTGTTACGAGTGAAAATTTCCATTCTAGGAAAATGTCTCTTGCCAAACCAAGATTGAATCAAACAACGGCCAAGTCAACATTGACCGGCAGTGCAAACAGACAATGGCCTGCCAGAACAACGCTGGAAACAACGCCATGAACTGCTACTCCGCTGATGCGATTGCAAAAGATGTGAGAGCTAAAAAAATAGTTAAAAACACTATATATTCTTCCCATGTATCAAACATTCAATATAATATGATAGTTTGATTTAAAATCTTATTCTATGTGGAGCAAAAAACATTTATTTGATTGAAATCACTTTGCTGTACTTGGGTTGCTGCTTCTTATTTGACTTTTGAAGACTTTCAAGTTGCACTCAGTTTCAACCCTTAGTCTTGTTTCAATTTGTAATCCCTGTTTTTCAGACCCGCGTTTGTCATTATTGTTGTACCACCAATCTTTGCAACGACTTCACCGACATTCCCCCAGCATCAGTAGCGCCTGCTACCATTGATGGAGAAGTGCCTACAACAACCGTTCCATAGCAACCATAGACAGTTCACCAGTTGCGAGATTTCGTTTTTGATCTATCACTGACGTCTATTTTGTTCTAAATCCAAGTATTTACAATTAAAAGTAATCTACTGCTTTGCTGAGTTTTTTCTCCAGTTAGCTGCAATATTTCAGTGAGTTAAACTAAAATTGCAAAAATTTGATTACGCGCAGTTAAAAGATAAGTTTTTGTTGCTGTTTTAAGAACATCATAAGCTACTTCACATATTTGTGAATTGCGTGCATTTTGCATTTGCCGGAATGAAAAATTACCAAGAATAAAATGATTGTGAGACATTACGGAAAGACTGATTTCATATGCTGAGTCTTTAATGCTTGATTTCATTCAGAAATCATTGTTTCAACCCATGTAGGCCAGTGGTTTGCAACCTTTATCATGTAGCGATCCATTTTGCAATCCGATTTAACCAAACGACCCCCTTCCGAAAATTTCCAATCAGGCATATGTAATGCAGTTGTGTTTGCACAATAGAAAATCACAATGACGAAAACATAACGTACGATATCACAATGTTGAACAACTACTCATTTGCTTAAATTGATGCATATGGTAGCATCAGTGAGAGAGACCTGTGCCATAAAAAACTCACTCCACAGCACAACTCATTGTAAACTAGAATAACTCCCAAGTTAGCTACCGCAATCACATATCTAATTTACAAACACAGCACATTCATACATCACAAAGTTATTTGTGCATTGCCAAACGCAACAGTACTCTCTACTGCAGTGGTCATGATCACACTTAAAACAATTTTGAATGGAAAAGGTTGGTTATCATTTTTGCAAGGTGATCCTACTATTTTGGCTACCACGAAAAGTGGTTCCATATACAAAATATAAAATCTAGAAATAATTATGAATATTTTTATCAGAAGCTCCCGTGACCCAGAAAAATTGCAAAAGACCCAACGGGATCGCGACCCCAGGTTGAATCGATTGATCTAGGCGAAGTTATCCACTCAGGTTTGGTTTGATGATGTGCAACAAAGTAAAAAGGCTGTCAGTCACCTGCCACGTGTTTCGGTTTTGATTAGCGGAAGTCGTTTGCCATCGTCAGTGAGGCTACGTTTGACTGTCCGCTACAGTTTAATTTAAGTCTGAGTTCTTCATAGGTTACGCCGGAGTTCTTTCAGCGACAAAGCTGGAGAAACGCCAACGTCTGGATTCGCACAGATTTTAATAATCACAGATGACTATAAACTAAGTAAAGCTGTCAGGCGTACAAATTGAGCCTGATGGCGGTGCTAGAGTCAACCATTTCATGAGCTGTGGTCTTCTGACGTTTACTGATTTTGAAGCAATAATTACAGCCTTTCGCCAAAGTCAACAACATATGGCCATGATAATTAATTTTCCGTAGAGTCGCCTAGGATGTACAAGTAAGCGTAGCATATACACTTGCTCACAGAGTGGATCGGTTATACTGATCGAAGTGGCCGGAAAAATGAACAAGTGGCGGTTGCTGAAACAACAAAAACTGCTCTACAAGAAGCACTATAATGCCACCAAAAACAATGAATTTATGTCAGCAGGTGCTATCATAAATAGCTCCACATGATGGCTAACAAATCACAACAGCAATTTAGAACACATTAGATATTGGTTATGACTCCACATATTTCAATACCTCAGTATGTATGTGCGGCGGTAGAACTGTGTGAACCCCCAACCTTCCATTTCACAGAGTTTGCTGTTATTCCAAAATAAGAATATTTTTCAATCTATAAAGCTTGGACTCAACCAATGTTTGTTAAATGGAGATCGGATGTATAACTTGAAGTGCAAGCAAGACCAACGTGGTTTTGCGCCAGCGAAAGTTATAATTAACTTGACAACTCATTCACGTATCCTCCACGTTGTACTTCCTGCCAGGCAGGATATGGCAAATATTTCAAAACATCTTTTCGAGCTGATAATGACAACACAGTAGGCGAAATGTATATTATGATAAGATAAATCGTAATGTCTTATTCTTCACTGTAATAAGTTTCTTTTCGATAGACAAAGGTCTCTTAACAAAATCAATCTTTCCGCTTTTCATGACTTGCATTGCAGACATGTCTGTGATAATGTGTAACGTCGATCTCACAGTGATGAGTATCAACCCCTCGGGCAAAAAAGAAAACTAAGCTCCAAACGTTTCTTATCAAAGCTGTGAATACAGTGCGCTTCACATCTCTGGGAAACTCTTAAAACACTAAAAATTCCTAATATTTTACTCTTTCTTCCAAATCGTTTGTAATGCTTTTTTAAACGATAAATATATCTATATTCAGGCTTGATACACATTCTCATAATCGCATTGTTGAGATTCAACAGTTAAAGTCCTACTGCTTTTCCCTGTGTGACCGTGCCTCGAAGCTTCGGTACAGCGTCCTGACAGAAATAATAAAATTTTTGCATCATTAATCGTTTCAGCAATTGTCAGTGGCCATAGGTGTACGGGAGTGCATATTTTTGGGGATGCAAAAAATTTTTGCCCAAATTTGATCTTGCTTTCCCAAATAGCGTATAAACAGCAAGTCTTAATGTTAAGGCTAAAACGTACCATTCAAAACTAATCAAGGTTTCTACATGCCTAATTACGCCTACCAATTACCGGGGTTCAAAGCCGTACGCCCTCAACTAGCAATCAATATTCTGCATAGCTACATGTGAACTATGATAATATTTATTGTGTTGAAAAATGTTAGCTAATTACAATAAAATCCAAAAATTGCTGTTCATGCCACCACGCGTGGAAGGTGTTGTTCAGAATCTTCATTTTCAAGTTTTTTGTACGTTATAAACTTATTCTTCTAACACGATCATCCTAATAATTAAGATCTGTTCTTCTCTAGCATGGATGTGTGCATTTGTGTTGGCCACAATGGTGGTCAATCTGGAATAGGAGTAAAACATCGGGTTACGATCTAAAGTATTACATTGCGGCAAGTAGGTCAAATCTCAAGTAATTAGAGGGAAAGGAGGCAATTTAATACATAGCATATAGCTCAACCTCCCACACTGGTAATCTTCACTGCAACATGTTGTACTTATAATACTACAACTTACTTAAACGCTTACAGCTTCTAAAGTCACATTATGAAAACCAAAAATCTACTCCAGTTTAGACAGTTAAATGTGCATTGAACACATCATGCTAAGAAAAAATAGCAATATGAGACTGATGCACGCAAATAGTGCAGCTTATGTGATCAACTACTAAGGAATGTGTGCAAATGCACATTTCCAATGACAAATGAATTATAACCTCAACAAGATTTTTTTATAAAAATGGCAGTGCTTCACTGCACTGCATTAGCACAAGTGAATTATGCAGTACTCTTCATGAAAACTTCATTTCACAGCATTAAATTGAAGCAATAAAATTTGNCAGTATGCNACATATGCAATTCATTGCATGAAACAAACGGAAAATATGAAAACGTAAACAGCATAAAATCACAGCTACAGTACCACCACGCAACATATTACAGCTGCAGTTACGTAGTTGATTTTGTTCATGAATACTTCATGGAAAGAGATTTGCACTTGCAAGTCTCACAACATCAAGCAAGTTTGAAAAACGAAACCTTCACACTATCATATCACAGCTACACCACATTGCTATCGCAAAACATTTTGCAGCTACAGCTACATTTTAGTTGTACACTTTAAAGCATCAACAATTTGAGGTCTACAAAAATTAGGGTTAGTTGCACGGTGAGTTACCACTGCAATGTTCCTAATTTTAAAATGTTTCTAACTCTACCCAAATTTGAATGAAGTTGTTTCAGTTGGCTCAATTTTGATTTGGGCTGTTGTAATTTGCTCAAATATTTATAATATATGCTAATCTGAATGACGCTCTTCCTATTTGACCAGATGTTTCTAATTGTACCCAAGTTTGAATGAAGCTGTGCCAATTGCCCAAATATGATTAAGGCTGTTGGAATTTGCCCAAATGTTTCTAAATGTATCCAAATTTAAAAGAAGTGGTTGTATATTATTCAAATTGGAATGAAGCTGTTTGAAGTTCCCCAAAATGAATAAAGCTGTTTGAAGTTACCCGAAATTGTATACAAATGTTCCACTTGACGCGAATTTGAATGGAGCTATTGTTGTTTGGCCAGAGTTGATTTAGTCTGTTGGAATTTACCCAAATTTTTCCAATTTATGGAAACATTTTCAACTTCA
>JGI24158J21664_10006837_pt1 | contig 15072 bp, 10 predicted proteins | sample Ectturendosymbi3_FD_21664 | JGI IMG/M metagenome (IMG submission 21664) | reverse complement strand
TCCTATCAAAATTTTGGCAAAAAAGGTTGAGTGAGAAAAATGAAACGTAACACATTTTTGTGTCCCCCCCCATAGAAAAGCCTTTGCCTCCCCCTTCAAAATATCCTTCCGACATTCGTAGTTGCTAAGCAATTGAAATAAGTTCATTTTTTCCAACCTGAACATTGCAGCCGAACACAACGCCGGAAACCTCATCGTCAGACGCGGAAAAGCGGATAGAAGAAAAAATGAACTTGCTCAACAAAAATCTAGACGCTGTTGTTTTGGGTGCGCCAAGCAGAAAAAGCCAATGTGAGATAATAGTACTACATTCATGTGTATGCCATGACTTGCTACACGCCTTTTCTCCGAATGAATNTTNTTCAGGACTTGAACGTGTCATTGGGCAGAACGAGTCATTGTCGAGATAGCGCGATTATTTTGGTGCTTTTGTCAAAATCGATTTCCTTTGATTCGTCGCAACGTAATCTGATAAATAATGGAAACTATAGTTATCAATGGAAAGTTAACTAGTTTCTTCACTGCTGACATTTGGTTGTTATACCAACGCCATGGTTGATTCCAACGCAGCTATAATTGGTAATGAGCGCGATGAGTAGGAGGTCATAGGTAAGGGACTGCTGCCGGATGTTAATTTTATTCTTGTTTTTTCAAAGTTAACTCACCACAATTCTCCAGTGGTGATCCGTGGACTCTTAGATTACTCTGCTCTTGCGTATGAAGTTTGCGCTATTTGATCTTCTTATCGCACAGTCAAAATTGTGGAGAGCTATTGAAATGCAGCTTGATGTATTGACGCTTTTTCCTAGTCGAGCGTTCACAGTGCATTCCCCACCGATAGCAAAAGAGCGGTTGAATGAGTAGTACATCTCCCTAACCAAGCTTTCGAATACTTTTTGCTTCGATTCTTATCACTGTTGCTTTTTTCAGCTGAGGCTCAAGTTTCCATGTCAAAAGATGATCAGGAAATCTTCATGGAACGCATCGAGAGGTTTTACAAAGGTCAGCTCTACGAGAAGCGACATGTGAAATTCAAAAACCAGGTAAGCTCTTGTGACGTCAATAACCAAAATATCGCAATTTCTTGCAGCAATTCCCCATGTTTCCTTCGCACAGTTTGATGAGTATCTTGCACCACATATGTGTGCGTTGGCCGAATGTTACAGACTGAAGCACATGGTTGTGGCACCGATCAGTGGCGTTGTAGCCAGCCCAACATTTTGGGGGCGCAAAATGCTTGCTTTTAGGCAAGCAACAATATTTTGTTTGGGATGCCGCCTCTAAAAGCCCAAAATAACTAGATATCTTAAAATTTAGAGGGGTCCATGGCTCTCTGGCTACGCATATGGCACCGATCAGCAAGTCCAAAGAAGTTCAATTTGGAGGGGGGTAAACATGAGGTTAGTTTTGTGTTGGTAGGAGGCATCAAGTATAGCTTGCCAAGTAAAATCTTTACATTGAACAAGAGCACATAGACATGTTTCCACCCAGGCCTCTTATCTGAATGTGTTACTTTGGTGTGTACATGCTGCAAGTCAAACAAACAGTGTGCAAGCAAACAAGTATTCATCCGAGACTGTTTGCATTTCACGCAGTTGCCTATTTTTTAAACTTTTATTTTGTGGCTCTTGGTCATCGCTTATTTCTGCCCCAGGAAGAAGACAGTGAGCGTGCCGCGTCTGTCGTCCAACTTCCGAAGGTGGATTCGAGAGACCAAGCAATCATCCGACGCAATATACTGCATCAGAAACTGTCGAAAGTGTAAGGTGTAGTACCCCAGGAAGTGCCCACCTTGTACTGTTATAAATCAGTGGTTCTCAAATGGTCACGCAACGGTGCCCCAATGGAAACACATATTTTGCAAGTGTGGTTGATATTTTGACACGAAAGCACAACAATTACAGGAACATTGTCAAGAGACGCATTAGACAAAATATTGCCCAAAGGTACATCACTAAAAAAAAGTTGAGACCCACTGTTGCAAATGATCCAAATCGCGATTTGGCATAGTAATCTAACCGTAAATTAAAACCGAAGTTATAAAAGTGAAATAAAATGAAAGGTTCGTGTTTTTGAAACCATCAATGTCTGTGTTGAGTATGACCGTATGAAGTTTCATTGAGATATGCTGTCGCATGGATCAGGAAGTAACCTAGAGCGGTTGTGCCGCAAACCTCACTGCACGAAAAAATTCTAATAGAAAATACGATTTTGATTCCTTTTGCTTATGAAGTGTTGAAAACATTTAAAGTTTTATGTCTGCATTCATTTGAATAAAAATCAGGGCCCCTTGCAAAATGGAAACGTTCGTGAGAAAGATTTAAGATTTCTGCTTTGCTCAGCAGCTCCAACGTTTTGCATGAAATAATAAATTTAAAGATCCTGTCTGAACAACGCGCGTTTGAACGAGACAGGCTGTCAACTGATGATCTATGTTTGCGCAGGTTGCGAGACATCGTACCGCAGTTACCTCCCACCCTGTGTTCGCAACAACTCAAAAGCTTAATATCAACGTTCAGGTAAAATGCACATGGGTGAGGTGTGCTCTAGGTAAGCCAATTGTGATGAAAAGCGGAAATTAGATGTTTCTTTCACCTGATCTTTCTACGTGCGTGTTAGCCAGGGCTCCGCAGTCTTTCGTAAACTTTTTGGAAATATTATTTTCTCAGATTAACAAACACGAACGTGATGGTGAGAGCGAACGAACTATCGATCCTAGGTGCAGCTCTTCTGTACGTGTAAGTTCACTCGGATTGTGTCTTGGGAATGCAAATGGAATCAATGAAACTTATTCTGAAATCTCCCTCTTCTGCAGGTTAAGCACTTACGACAGCAACATCAACGAAGTGTGGTTAGCAACGAAGACAACTCTTTCGATCTTGTTCAACCGCATAGACATGGACTTTAACGCTTTGCTGGAATCAACAGAAAAAATTCTAACGCAAAAAGTCAGCGAACATACTGCACGAATAGATGTTGTCGCAGCGGCAAAATAAATTGATTCTTCTGTTAATAGACGAACTCACGTGTGCTGCTGCGCTTGGTGGAAAGCAACCAGTAGCGTTTGTTAAGTGCATGCATATACGCGCAAGGAAGCAGCATCCAACCTATCTTACGGTTTCAACGAACGATTTAAGCATTCTGTGTCCGTTAATGAGGGCTGTGGTGGCAATTATGATCTTGTAACCCTTTTGTTGTCCAAGGAATCGCAAAGCGGCGATCTCTGAATACGTCACGCCACCGATTAAATAGACCAGCACCACTTTAGCGGCGGCCAAGTCCGCGGGGTTTGATTTTCCGCCTTTGGCCGAACGAGCCTCCTGTCTTTCGAAGTTATGTCCCGGAAGATGCCGAAGCACATCTTCTAGACCTCCCCAGCCTTGCCGGTGAATCGCTTGTTCCACGAGCCTGGCGAATGAGAAATGTAACACGAATAAGCTTCGATTCGGCCAACTCAAATTCACAGTTCGGATATCAGTGATTTTCACTATCCGTATATTTGCACAGAATAAAAGACCGCTACGCTAATTGAGTGACCAGAGGTGGGTATCAGAATTCAGCAGCCCGAGGGAAACTCAGAAAGGGTGCCCAAAACATCGTCACTGCGAAAGGTAGATAGGGGATGTTTCACATTTTAATTTACGAACTAATTTCAAGACGCATACAAAAGCATTTTGAATCCGGTGTCAAGCGAAATTTCTGACTTCACGCCATGTGCGCACGCACCGAGTGATATTCTACATATCGAATACGCTGAGAAAACTGATGATTAGGGCTCATGCATTAGTGTTTAGGTAAATGTGTCCGGCTAGAAAAAGAAAAATATTTGAGATCTAAGAGTAAATCCAACATTTTTCAGTGGCTACAGTTATTCGCGTACTGTAGCTTGTCGTGGGTATCTGACATCTAACCTGAAACTTTTAATTTACACCCCACACATCAAGAGTAAACGCCAAACTTTATTCCTTTACTCTGTGAAGCAAAATAACTGACAAAAAGTAATAGGTCAGAAATTTCGCTTGACACTGGAAAGTTGAAAGTTGCCCACATTTTGCAATGGCAGTAGAAGTGCAGAAACAGTGCACAATTTGTCATACACTGTTTTGCTAACAAACATTGTTACCACTACAACTAAACAATCACTTAAATCTGTGTGAACACGAGAGAGCTGAGGTTATATTAGAATTAGCAAGGAAACTTTAACCGAAAATAGCATGTTATTTTAAGTTTCGGCTATTTTATGATAAGCCAGCGTAACAATGTGGGCGCTGCTCGTTGAAAGTTGGCAATAAATCCAAACAAAGAAGTGCAGTTTCATAGGCGCACACTTGTACGTTGCACTGTACTGTAGAAAAGCGTCCTGGTTAAGACAGTGCATTATTATGTTAAAAACACTGCCCGATACATACGTAGATGCTTTGCAACTTAAGAGAAGGAAAAGTAAGTTGAGCAAACCTCAAACACCTAAAATAAAAAAGGTAGCTTATAACGACAACTATCAACTCCACATGAAATTTCCAATACTGCTACCTGACCAGAATCATGAATGTGGCCTTGCTTTCTGACTACTAGTCTTTGCAAAGCAAGAGCAACAATACGAATTACAGTAAGTAACTACTCTATCTACAGAGATCAAAATGTCAGGTTATTGAAAGATGCAGTGCAATCACTGCCAGAATAAACTGTTTGTTGCCTCACTAGGCGTTATAGGGTTTGGAGACCCTGGTGTCTCCAACTCGCAATGCGAAAGGTTTATATTCACAATACTGTCATGGGTACTCACAAAGCACAGTTCCATGATAACTTAAGGATCAGCAATACATGTCTGCACGACAGGACAGTGCCATATGTGGTCTTGAAACTATAGTTGTTCACATTATATCAAACACGGAGCCCCCTATATTTCGTACATGGCATACAGAAACATTATTCGCTGAAAGCAAGTTACATTTTTCATATTTGTCTTGGAATTAGCTTCTGCGTGAAGACCATTTCACACTGGAAATTGTTTGAAGTCATTTGATTTTAAATTGTTCTTTGTCTATACGTTCAAGTTGTTGAGGGGCCCGCTTTGACACATTTGCACATAATTTTTGCTCTATTTTGAAAAACATGACTTGGTTCAGGACTTATTACATGTGGCTTTAGAGTGGTTCACAAGGTGCGAAACACAAAGGGGGCATCTCTGAAAGAGGGTGCCCAAGGCGTTCGCCTCCCCTGATCATGATACAGTTTTAGTATGAAGATACACACATGCACTGCACGAGCGTATATGAAGAAGATCAAGCATATTTAACAGTCACTGTATTTAACAGTCACTGCTTCTGCAACGCATTCTTATGAAGCATAACGCATCGACTATGCAGTAGTGTAAGCGGGACCTATTAAAACAATAATTGCGGGGTTTCTGTAGAACCTAGTTCGCCCGTATCTGGTAGCAAAGAATGTCCAAACTTGCTAAATAAGAGTAAAACGCATTAAAAACATTACTTTTTTATTCAGTTAACTGACAGAGTTATATATCTGGATATAGGATAGCAAAAATATTCTCGGTTAACCGTTACCGAGATCAACTTTGTTATAGAAGCCCGCCGTGGTCAAGATTTTTTGGTCCGGTCCACAGCAAACAAAACCAGGCATTCTACTTATGCAAACTCGCATACTACCCAGCAAATAATCGCAAGAACGTGCGAAACATAGTTCACCTGCAGCTTAGCGGCGTATACGCTCCACCAAATACGTACGACATGCCGGTCGGTTGTCTTAGGTTGGACGCGGAACCTGGCTTAGGAATGAGACTCAGCTTTTTGCTGACAGTCCGAAACCAGTCCTTTTTCTGCAGCGACGCCAGAGAATTAGTGACATACGAGACCGCTGAGCCCACAGCTCTATTCTCAGCCAGTTTGTTGAGATTTGATTCAATCGATGTGTCCTTGTTAATCTGGGCCTCGGTGAGAAGGCCGGCCTGGAGCATAAACCAAAATATTCAATATTCAACAAAAGAGACTCTCGGTTGAGTGATAACGCCGCGTTTGGTGAGGTTGAGTCCTCCAATAAGGTCAAACCGGTCCATCCATCACAATAGATTTATTGAAATCGTTTTCATGTAAAACTGCACATCCTCAGTCATAAATTTTATCATGAAATCGATTTCCTATTATTGAAAAAAATTGCGAAACAGTTGCCTTGGTGAAGACTAGTTTCTTAATTTACAAGCTTTTTCAAATCTTAGATTTCAACTTGGTTAACCGTAGTACCAACCTTCTTTAAATTGAAAAAGGTGATCATGTGTTCGAACCCGTAACTGTGCAAAAACTGCAACTTCAACGACTGGTAGTCTTTGGCTAGCAATCCACTGGACGTGCAAGACAGCAGGCAGAGCAAGCGCAGAGTGAGCATCATGTCGTATTGCCGATGTATGCACTCCTCAATGTATGCCATGCACTCCCGAGTTTCGATGCCCTCCAACAGGTCTAGCGAGTAAACCGAAAAAAATGACAGCAAATTGTAACATATAAGCTCAGCACAAACGTTTTTTCAAATACAGTATTTCACTGCTAAAATGGTGCGGGGAAATGTTTTAGCAAACGATTAACTGTTAGCAAAATTGCGCTTGAAGCATTTGCAAAAAAGGAAACTGTCAGTAGTAGCATAAAACCAAATGTAAATCTGATCAAGGAGCGTTGATGCAGGCTGATGCAGCTGCGAATGGTAAATACATGAAGCTCAACAAAATTTGCAATTTGTTTTGTTCTGTACCGGTCCTGAAAGTCAACACTGATACCAACGCAAAATTTTCACAAGTGCAACATACTATGTTCAACTCGCAGGATGTCTTGCAAGTCTCCACGGCGCAATGAGCCTTTGGTTTTATGCTTCAGAATGGCTTCACTTGCGCCGATGTGCAGAGAGATTGATCTGTGATCTTGTTTCAAGCCTTTTAACTCGTTGGTGACGAAAGCCTGTGCAAAAAAACACCCGAGCAAACCTTGTTTGTAGCAGTTAAAGAGACACATGTCCAAGCAGCCACAACAAATGAAGCCGAACAACAGAACCCGCGCCATACGCAGCGAATTGTGTGTTGCTACCGTTTCCACAGTTGCCGAGAGCTCACGTGATCAGATGAATCTAAAGCTGTTAGAGTCTGATAATTTGCTCTTGATTGGTGAGGAGTTACACCAGGCGTGGCGGTTCTTTGGCAGCGTTATGCGTATGTGACTGGAAGCCAGTTCAGGGGGGCATGCCTCCCCTCAAGTTTCTAGCATATCTTGGACGTTTTGTGCTTTGACACGCGTTGTCACAAACCACATACTGTTACTCGCTTAAATTCAAAATATTTGCGTCCCCCAAAATCTTGACCTGTCGACGCTACTGCTGGAAGCTGATGAATATTGCAGCTTACAAGCTTTTACCCCGCATTCAGATGAGCTCAGATTGACTGCTTGCAGCTCGCATTGAGAAGAGCACGTATCACGATTGTAAATAAAAAGAACGGATGGCATTAGAATCTCGCTGGGTAATAAGCCCGTCTAATGGATATGCACGTTCCAACAGAAATTTTTGTCTGCGCGGAAGTAAGTCTCGTGTGCAGGTCTGTAGAGTTAGATTCCTGTTTTTAAAACAACCAAGTGTTGAAAGCAGGGAGATCCTTTAATAGTGAGGATGTAATCATAACAAAAATTCGTAGAAGCGATGAACTGTAAGGTAGGCAAAATCACAAAAGTAGTCACCGCCACGCGGGCTCTCAAACTGACTCACTTTTAAGTCTTTCAGTTCCATGTTATGTCTTTTATCGTACTCTGACTGAATTTCTTTGGCTCTTGTGCTGAGGTAGTTGAAGACGTTTGTAAAATGCCTAAACCAAAGTTTAAAAATAAAATGAAGCGTCGCCGCAAAGCAGTGGATTATAAGCTGTACATAGCAGTCACGTCATCTGCAAACCTAAGGAAGAATGTGGCTTGTAATAACGGGTTTTGAAAGAATTTTAAAGCCCAATAACGTCATAATATTAGTAACAGCAACTCTTAAAGTCGAGAAAACTCGCGAACCTATCGATTAATGTCACCCATCGAACCAGACAACGTCAGCAGACACCGGTCTGTACCAGGGTTGCCAGGTTGGCCTTTTTCAGGCAAAATTTAAAAAATTTGGCCTCGTTTCAAGTTGGTTGGCCTAAAAAATTTTAGTTGGCCTTTTCTTGGCCTAATATCAAGTTGGTTGGCCTTAAAAAAATCGTTTGGCCTTTTGGCTCTTGTTTCGCTGCAATAGGTTCCTATGAAGGAAAATATACTACTTTTTTCCGGCAACACAATTGGAAAATTTTTGTGACAAATGCTATATTAGACCGACGCTCGCGTTCTGATATTAGTAATATTTTAGGTATGCGAGTTTCGAAGCAAAGTTTTGCATAACAACTGGAAATGTGTGCACTCGCTGTAGTGTGTATTATGTTGGAAGCACTAAGAAAGTACAACGCTTGCAGACAGATCTGCATCTCCGCGACAGAAATGCGACAATGACGTCAGGCTTTGGTGGTAGTAGCTTTATGGACCTGTTAATGTAGTCCGCGCACTTTCTCTGATCTTGCTTTAGTCTTTTTCTATCATTGCACATCTATGGTTTTGCTTACAAAGTTCCTGGACTGAAGATGCGTCTCTGACCCGCACTCGATTTCCCAGCAAAGCAATTTGCGATCAGATTCGGTTGTGTCTCCCTTGTTGTGTCTTAATGACTTCAGGACGTGGAAGGGCTGCAATGATTCTGGTTATTGGGAGATGACTTTCGTATGGGTGCAGAAAGCTGCCGATGGATCAGTATGCTAACTGTCGCACTATAGTCAGAGAAGTATCAGTAATAATGAGCTCCAGCCTCCAACACAGTGCTAAGCAAGAGTTAATCTTATCGTAATTTCGAAGACATGTTTTTGATATTCTTGTGATTTAAATGTTTCTTTGTGACAAAGGAATGGCAATACCGCAAATAAAGTTTGGCTTTTTTCTGGCCTTTAAACAATCGGTTTGGCCTTTTTCTGGCCTTTTTTAGCGCTGTTTGGCTTTTTATTGAAATTTTCATCTGGCAACCCTGGTCTGTACAACCGAACCAACTGAGCTAAAACAAAAAAACGCACCGATTCCTTATTTCACTGAACACGGTGTCGTGGGAATTGAGAACAGCTTTGACCTTTTTTTCAGTTCCAGTCACCTCCGGACCGAATTCAACTACTCCGCATTTGACTTCAAATATATCATCCAATAGACCTTCGTACGTTACCTATTACAAAAACGATAAGATTTTGAACGCCTGTACATTTAAACCGTACGTTCGCATTGAAAATTCGGAACATACCGTAATCGTATGCACCTACAGGCCCGTAGCCATGGTCGTCGGAAGGATTTTTTCCAGGGAGGCCAATATTGGATTTTTCAAGATGTAGCCAACAAGATTTCCTGAGTGTGGAATGGTGAAATTTCATTTTTCCCTCTCGAAACAGAAAACAACCTTTTTTTGCTAAAAAGGTAATATGAAAATGTCAAATTTCAAAATCCATTGGGGTCAAGGCCTCCACTGCCCCACCCTTTCTGGCACCCATGCCCGTAGGCAGATTTTAAGGTTTGGGAGGAAAAATACATTTTAGGAGGTCAAGATTGTTGTTTTTATTATATTTTTTAAATAATTTGAATCATTTATGGGGCACTGCCCCGAATGCCCGGCCATGGCTACGGGCCTGTACACCTAGCCATACTGGATACTGTCTCAGCAATGATCTAGGGAAGCATCAAATGGACCAGTTGAACAAGGTCAGTGCCAGCGCAATGTACTACAATGCATTCGCTTCACCTGGGAGCACAGTGGAGTGACGTAATCGACATCCCTGTCAATGATCACCAAGTGTCCGATTTTGTGTTGGGGTGTCTTCCTTTCACCAAACTCAGATATCATGGTGTTCGTCAACTCCTCAACAATTTTAGCAGCGTGTCCTTGACCATAAATATTTGGAATGGTTCCGAACGTACTTTGGAGGTTGACCAATGATTGAGCGACTGTGTGAAGCCATGTGAAGTCGCCTTCCTGCAATGGCAAAACGTAACTGCCAACATAGCTGACGACCAGATGTTGTCGCATGTCTGCTTTAACAATAACCAACTAACATGTTTAACCAAAATCGAGAAAGGAAGTGAACTAAGAGGATTAGTCAGCTTTTCCTTATTTTTGTGGAGACATCGGATGAACTGTTTTTTTTTTTCTTACCCATTTGCACTCTTTTTTGTCTTTATTTCCAAAAAATTGAACTAGGAACTCTGAATATAACAATATTTACCTACAACAAAAAACATTTGGTGAGGTAAAAATTAGAAAATTTCACATCTATTGCCAACAGCTTTGGACAGATCATGATAGTTGGTTTTTGGTGGAGAGTTATTGGGTGGGCACTCACACCTTAGTCTTAACAACACTAGCGCACTGCAGAGGTAGGTCAATTATTATCTAAGGGTGAGCAAGATTAACCAAAGTAACAATAAAAACAACAAATTTTTGCTGAACACTTTGTGCGGACTACCACTAAATCCAAGGGTTTAAACGAGTTAATGACAACAGGATCGTCAATGAGTCGTTCAACTTTGTTTTGTTCTAGGAGCTACTCCTGAGAGCCTGTTCTCAAAAACGCAGAAAAGCAATGCTACATCAGCTCTTCACAAAAATGTGAATCTCTGCATTATGTGCATAAGACAATGACATGATTTTTGCCAAAAATTTGGACAGATATAAAAGTTAATGTAGACAAACTATCCGGTGTCACTAACAAGAAACTGCACATCAACTTTAACATCATCAGATCCAAAGTTCTATGAAAAGTCGTACAACAGACACACTTGCTTACTTTCCAGAATAACACCACATATTTTAATTTCTATTTTACTGGAGGGTGCAACGAAATAAGAGGATCTCCATAAGTACATAGTTATCTTTCTTTCAAGTCGTCTGAAGAAAACTTGAGTCGAACAGGCTTTATAATTAAGAAATACTGTATATTATGAATTTGAGTTAAACTTTCTTAATTTAAAAGCATGCATTTAACTGAAATTTCCAACAGTGGTGGCATTCCACTTCAAAAGAGGTACCAACTACTGTGCAAGCATGACAAATATATTTAAACACTACAGACCCTTCTGTTATTCCATTACACAGGTTCCAGGAAAAGTGCACAATACATAGGCTTAAGCAAAATTATGTCATATTTTCACACTTTACAATAAAACACGTACCATAAACACTGAATTCATAAGCTGAGCATTTTCCAGAGAAATTATGTCATCATCTATTGGAATGAATCCAATATTTAGATCTTCAATTAAATCATGACTGTGGACTCCCTCTTGTTCCAAAATAGATTCACAAGCATGCAAACGTCTGGGTACCATCCAGATTTTGTACTTTCGCAGTTTTCCTGAGCACAATAGGAGCTAGAAACATTATGATGTCTACATCAGCTGTAATAAAGTTTGAACTTTACTCAGGTATTTTATGTAAAACTGCATTACTGGTTTCAACAACCACCAGCAGCTTTCCATTTGCAATCATCACAATACATATATATATAATCATTTTTGTCAAGTTAACCAAAGTCAAGATTCATTCGGATGTTGCATCATTATGTTATGTATAGGCTGTCCATTTACCAAGAGGATAGTGGAAGTCACAGCAAATTGGTAAGTAATAGTGGATAAATAAGCATCAGATGCATGAAACTGTAGCAGTTTATTTATATTTGGTTATTACTAGCTTTAACACTTTTGGTAATGGGGATTTTCACTGGGAAAACCGGCTGGATACCAGACAGTTATTGAGAGTTCACCATATTTCTACCAGTTTCTTGAAACATGTTGCAATCAAAGCCCAAAAGGTATTTCATAATTTGTCAAACCCACATTTCTCTTCATAGTTGTGTACAACTTTCAAGAAGAAAACACAACAACCACTATTCTTATGTCAGATGCATAGTTGTATGTAGCCTGGTTTCTGTTCCGTGCAAACTTATTCTGCATAGGTACATCAGTTGGTACCAAAAGTGTTACGAATTCTTCTCAACAAAACGAAGTTCCACTGATTTTGCTGTTCATCACAAAGTCACTCCATCAATCTTTCTGTTTGCTCTACCAGGAACAGCAACAAAAATTGAAACATTCAAGACAAATAACATCAAATTTAAAGCCCTGCTTCAATTTCATGCATCAGGTAATCAGTTTACCTGCTCGGCGATCTGAATGAATATGAGTGGCAATTTGTCTCATTGATAAAACAGTGGGCCTTACAATGTATACTCGTTTTTCTCCTCCACCAAGGATTTCTTTTTGCTCAAGCTGATAGACTTTGTCGACACCTTTGTTTTTCAAAAATTGCAAACCTGTAAGTCTGTCTAAAAGTGTCATTAATGTTGGATCAAGAACCAAGTCCTTTTTACCATAGAAATTACCAAGCAGTATTGTTAACTGCTCTCTTGCTTGCTCTTTCAAGATCGAAACATCTATATTAGTTTCCATTATAAAGAGTAGTCCACAAAATATACCTAAAAAAACATGGTCAAAAAAGCTATGAAAAACATTATATTACATGTTACACATATTGAAACCAATGGCAATGCTAGAGAGTAAACTTACATAGCACTAAGCTGAATTCAATAAAACAATGCCAGCTACAAATTACCTATAACAACATTTCTTTTTGCAAACTTTATTGTGAAAACATTTCAAAAGGAAAAATTTCCAGTCACATTTGGTAAACTGCCTAAATAACAGGCTTCAAATCTTATTGGCTACCATTCCATGAGAGTACCATTGGGTTCATGATATTTCAGCATCAAGACACCACAAGGTGACACAGCCAAATCTGATCGCAAATTGCTTTGCTAGGAAATCGATTTCATGTCACGTGAGTTTACATTACAATACAAGACAAAATCAACAAATACCCAACTTCTGCATTTAACACTTTGAGAGCCAGCCTACGATATATTCGTACTTCGATTTGCGCCTAAAAAATAGCAGTTTTCGGTTGCCTTACCAACGCCCTAGCTCCTCCGCCGATTGCGCTAGAGCCTCTATGTCCAACCCGTGGCCAGTGGGCCGCTTGCGGCCCAGTCAAAGGTTTTGTGCGGCCCAGCTGAGATTTTAGCTGCAGTTAAAATATTTTACAACACTGGCAACCAGATCTTATTTTGATAATCTTGAATTTGACATTTTGATACAGGCAGTCCTCAGTAGTCCTCAGTGCCACTTTTAACATGTCTGTTACCATTGCAGTTAGGATTCGAACGCATTTAGTACATTAAGTAGATTTAGTTTACTAAGATCAAAGTAAGTCATTCAATGTGCGGCCCTCACTAATGTCACTCATTATGTGGCCCTGGTAAAGATAGTAACATAATTTTTGGCCCAGTATGCCATTTGGGTTGGACAGAGCTGTGCCAGAGAGCTGTTCAAGGGCTTAAACGGATCGGCCAGTCTTTTAGATTGCACTCGAAAAATATTTTTTGGTTGGGGGGTGTGAATTTTTTGTGACTGACGTCATAAGTAAAGTAGTGTTGGGGTCATTTTGGCTCATGTTGCCTGGCCTAGGGCCCAACCGCTAGGCCAGTGTTTTGCTGAAGTTTTCATTGGAAACTAGGCTCGAGTCCGAGTCTTTTGAGCCTTTGATCGACTTTCTAGCATTTCTAGGTCAAAAGTTATAAATAAACAAATTAATTAATTAGCTAATTAGTCAAATATTTTTACTAGTTTAGATCATAACTTTTGAACACGAAACCCCAGCAGGTCATCCAAAGTATCACAAGACTCAGATTGTAGCTTAGTTTCTAGTAAAAACGTCAGCGAAATACTACCACCTAACGGTTGATGCCCATGGCCAGGCAAAGTGGGCCAAGGTGGCCTAAAAGTCCTCCACTTATGACGTCACTGACAAAAAAATGCATATCCCAAGCAAAAAAATTTTTTTCCAGTGCAGACTAGAAGACTTGCCACGTCTTTTGACGCTTTGACCAGGTCTGTAACCCACACAGGAACGGAGATATTTCCGTGCAAAGCCACATGCGTTTAGGCGTTTTTTTCAAAAATCCTCAAAAGCAGCTGGACGCCAAAGTGTTAATGCAACAAGGATTTCAGTCTAAGATCATCTAAAAGTTAACAAATGATCATTTTGCATGTGTAAAACCAAAGAATGCATCAACAAGCACCATCGATTAACTACTGACTATATACTGCCTAAATCACCTGCATTCTCAACAAAAAATCTGTCTGATAGTTTCTTTTAACAATGACACTAACTCAACAATGCACAGTTTTAGGAAGAATACATTCATTCATCTAAGACTTAGAACACAGTTTTAGTTCAAATAAAACTGGTAAATGCAACCATGTTTAAAAATTGTTTATTCCTTAGTAACAAACTTTCCAATAAATCTTTTTTTCAGTTAGCTTCTAAGTTGATTGTTATATTTATTACTTAAAACCCAAAAATACAACTCTTTGGTAATTATCACTGGTCTAAAACACTGTATATTACAGATATGCCCAAGATTCATATGTCAAAAAAACTTGTATTTTATGCCATACAAATGTAAATCCTATGAACTACAAAAAATATTCACCAGAGATTCACTGCTCAGAAACTGTAAAAAACTATGCAGACCTTCTGATATGTAATGTTCAACTCATTGGATATCACAAAAGCAGTAATCCATGTAAAAACAACAGACAAGTCACAAAATTAAAATTTGCTCAAAAAAACATTGAGATGTCACAAACAAGTTGTCAATGACATAAGCAGTTTCATAGCAAAGCAGTTTCTGCAAGTACCACAAGAAACTCAAACAAACACCGTTCACTAAATATTGTTCTCTCTAATCTATTCTTCAACTGCAGTGTTTTAGATTGTGATCTCAATAATTTAGGAGCATTTCATATTTACTGAACATTATGCTTTAAACCAGGGGTGGCCAACACGTCGATCGCGATCGACCGGTCGATCGCCGAGTCCCAGTTGGTCGATCGCGCCTAATTTTGCATTGAATTGACTAGA
>JGI24158J21664_10006836_pt1 | contig 15075 bp, 8 predicted proteins | sample Ectturendosymbi3_FD_21664 | JGI IMG/M metagenome (IMG submission 21664) | reverse complement strand
GTGGGGGGGTCACTACAAGCAGCATGTGGTTTGGTGGGGGGGTCACTACAAGCAGCATGTGGTTTGGCAAGAAGTGTGACTTTCTTTACAGCAATTAAAACTTCTAGATTTGTCCGAACGTCTTAGAATGTTGATGCTATTGCACGAAGTGCAGATTTTACACATTTCGGACGATGGCGATCTTTGCAGTTTATCTCTAAGCGTTTGTTACGCCAGGAAAATAATCGATTTCTGTGTCTGTTAGTTCCACCAATCGTTATGTCTGTTGCGTCTTTGAAGGAAAGGCAGTGGGAACAAAATTTTTATTTAACTTCACCGTTTCTTTTTTTGGAGCCACCAACCCTCTTTTCCACAATAATTGCTGTTTCAAATCTATCGCCGATTCATTAGAAATTGGAATTGATGATCGAAAGAAGAGGACGATGTTTTGTAAGTTAAGTTATTTTATCATAGGACCTGAAAACTACTGAAAGTGAGAAAGAGTTGATTGCATTGCAACATATGACAAGGTCTGTTGCCAGCGACTAACTGTCCGAAAACAAAGGGGAAGCATATCTCACTGTACAGCAATGTCCACATCCACATGTCTCGTGCAACAAAATTCTCTGCTACCTACGCAGCTTGCATTAGTTTATAAAACTATAACATTGCCATTTGCTGTGACGTTGCACACAAAGATAGTTTCAGGTTATTCGGATAGGCAAACGCTGGTAACAACAGTTAAAAGCACAAGTTTTTTTGAATGCTTTCGAGAAATTAGCCGACTGCGTTTTGCTTCCATCCTTTTGCGATGATTCAAACTTGCACGTATCTATATTCACGTACCTACTCTCTACAATGGGGCAGATTCCTTGCTTACCCCCATTGTGGAGAGTACGTACTTGCTGGTGAGAAATAGACATTCATCACATGCGTTCACTGGTACACTGGAACATGCTCACTAAATTCGAGAACAAAAACAAAGAAAAATCTGGAATTATCAAATTTGAAAAAGACATACGTTTCCCTTCTTCACTGAATCTTAATCGTTCTTACAACTACTGCGTTTACTTACATTTGTTGCGCCCTGGCATCGAATGGCATCTTATCCGCGTCAAACAACTATTCCAAAAGCCAAAACTTTGACAAGATGCAGCTCGAAAGGAGCACAAGTCTTTTCGTTCGTACTGCCTCTTTGCCTGGGTACAGTTGTTTGCTTGCGTTTGCCCTTGTGGAGCTTTTAAAATGGTCGAATCTTTCCCTGGGGCGGTAACAAACTAACGCTATCGTCAGAAAAGCGAATTTGCACGCAGACAGCCTTCTTCCTTGGTTTTCCCCTCCCCACAACTGTTGCCCTCGTCCAGAGCCGTTCACACGTATCTTTTTCACTGACGTAGGCATCGGAGCCAGAACAGGCATGAGGACACTGGTAAACGGTACAAACAGACAGAACGACTACACTGCTGCTAGCTCTCACCTTTGTCGATCCGTGTTGATAACGCACGGGTTCTCAAATGGTATGACGCGCAAAGGCGCAACTCCCTCATAACGGTCAGCTAAACATCCGCAAACTACAACCAATCCATAAGAAAAGGGTGTAAAACTAGTAATTAGGATTTTCTGAGGTTGCAGTCGTGGCCGAGCACTTGTTCATTCTATGTGCGTTTCCTAATCTTTTGGATTAGCTTCAGTTTGTACTTGAAGCGCATAGGAGTTATATTGTTAGTGTTTTTGGTGTTAAAACTGAACTTGTACCTACTCCTGAAGTAAACAATTTAGTCTCATACCTGCTTTCAATGTTGCATGTCACCAGTTATAAGTAAGCCAGCTGGAATTGCGTTTCACAGGAATATTCGTTTTGTTACTTGTAAATTGACAAAAAAGGTAACAGTCATATTGTGTAAATTCTGCAATACGGCACGTTTTGGCATACAAAGCAATGCCTAATATACAACATAGTTTTCACACAACCAACGGACAAAGTAAATCTTTCCGAACCTACTGAAAAGTTCTGCAAAAACATTTGAATGAGAAAAGCAAAGCACTACCGGTACTTCCTCAATGTTTTCTCTGACACTTTCGTTTTTATCCACTTTTGCACCATTTGAAATTTTAAATCACCGTTCATTCTCACCATGATTGCTCTGACAAACTTCTCACAAACAGATGACCATTGCTTTAGAGGAAACTTTGTTTGCAGATCCTGAAAACGGTTCCTTGTTCCTATTTTATAACTAGTCAAAGATCATTGCAAACGCAGAACAGGTAGCTTTCGGGAATGTCTGGTCTATACAAAACCTTTGTTTGCACGTGGCGTTTTTGAATGACCACAAGTAGAATCATACATGTAGAAAGAGTTTGAGTTTGATCCAACTGCACCAACAGCCAGATGCTTTGGTTTAAGCAAGCAATCATCTTATAAATCCGAGTTTAGTTTTTTTCTGGTTTGGTGTAGTTTGAAATACCAAGAAAAGTGACTTCTAAAAGTAAAGCTTGATTTTAAGAAGTTTAAAGCCCAAAAGTATGCAGTTTTGAGAAATAATGGAGGTCGCGAAAAATTGGGACAAACGTGATTTGCACATCTAACAACGTGAAGCATTCCCATTATATAAAGAGGTTTGGTTATCGCTTGTGAGGGGAACGCTCTCAGTGCTCAGACGTGGCTTGTAGCTATGTGGTACAGCTTGTGGGGTTGAGTTCAAGTACAGATGTTTGGAGGAATTGAGTATACTAATTACAAATAGTTCGTGTCAGTGAATGACGTAGAAATGAGTTTTAATGATGGTTTTAAGAGGCAGAAGAAACAAAAACAAAGTCCACACTGTTTCGTTAAAAAAGAAACTCGATAGCGCAAAACAAAGACTCTCCTCTTTAGGGGCAGTTATTGCTACAAGTCTGACTATGCAGTAAACTTAATGCAACCGCAAGGCCTCTCCGACACAAATGAGCCCTCAGCAACACCGTTCACTAGTACCCCCTCTGATGTGTACGTGGAGTGACCGGTTTGCCCAACGGTATTATTTGAGGCAGTTCCTCTACCATGAAATGCGCAAAAACAATTAAATCCATCGCCTATCGGTCTTCGCGCACATGTTTGGGGACCGCCTCTGGACTTAAACAGAGAAGCCCGTTAGAAAAAATCACAACGGTTTCCCCGCTGCTTACCCATAAATGGAGGCCCACGTTGCGCCCGCTGCACATCTGGGGAGGCAAGTGTGGACATAGCAGAGTACTTCTGATCTGGGAGACTTGAAACTTAAGCGTGAACGGCAATCTTGCAACAAGCTGGTGATTAGAAATTGGAACATCGATTCACGCACTGGAAAAAAGTACGAACTAGTTGACGAAGCCAAACAAATGCTGTTGATATCTCATCGAGTAGCGTTGTGGTTCTAACACTGTGGAGATGGATGGAAACGTTTCTACTCTGGCGTTTAGCCGACTCGATCTGTGTCCTGGGGTCGGGACATTTTAACGCTGTGTAGATGAATGGATGGTATTGGGAGGAAGAGTATGCATGTTGAGGTTGACGTTTATGGACTCCTCCTGTGTTTGATGCAGGTATATGGGCCAAACTCAAGCGCGCTGTACTCTGCTCGGAATTCATGGAGGAATCTAGCGATACTCTGAAAAGAGTTAAACCTCACGAATCCACGATCATTTTGCGAGTTATCAATGCACATGTCGGAAACATCGCTGGGTTATGGAAGTCCGTTACCATCGTGTGCACCCAACCAAACTTGGCTATCAACGCTGATCCAAATGGTGGTTTCTTCTCATTTTCCATTACATTTAAAAAAACTTAAGGTTTCTAGTAGGAATAGTCTGTCTTGAATCGAAGTAAGAAAACGTCAGAACATTTAAGCAACAGAATTGCCGGGAGTTTTATATTACTAGGGCCACAGTGGAAGCGGCACACATTACGAGCGCAAACGTTAACAAAGTGTTGATTTACAAAGTTTTGGCAGTTTTCGCAGCTTCCAGTGGCAACGTTCTGCAAACAGTAAGTTTTTGCAAGCTTATCGAACAAGTCGCAATACAGACAATATTTTTCGTGAGCAGTCGATCTTCCCTGTAAACAGGTTAACTCCACTGCCGCTCTGGCGGCACAACACCACAGAGTAGCTTCTAATTGTTGCACATGCAACGATCGGCTTGACTGTGTTTTGGGTCATTATGTTAAAACCTAAACCGTGCAGGCAATAGAATGAGCAGATCACACGTGTCTTGCCACCGGCATAAATAAGATTTTGAAAGACTGTTTCATTCAGGAGATCGCACTCTGTGTTCCCCATTTACAAGCCACCTAACACTTTTAGAGAAAAGCTGCAAGACATTCTTTTTCAAGGCTAAGACAAAAAAACTGCATTACTTGTAGCTCTTGAATTAACTCCATGTTTCTTGTACAGTACAATCTCCAACTTTCATTGTCAAAAATGTTGTTTCACCTGCCTTAAAGGTAATTGTTAGTTGTGATTAACTATGCAAAAATTAAATGGTATGCAGTTTATTTATTACCAGGATCATTTGGGGGACCTCAAAAGAGAAGCTGAAAATGATATAACTTGAATTGAACTTTCAAGATGCCCACCGCCTTAGGCATTATTTGTGTATCACCGCCTTAGGCATTATTTGTTAAAGAAATGAATTTGTCTGTGTCGGGCGCTTCCAGGCCTCACTGTCGACCATGTTCTTATCATTGATAACTGCCAGTGCCGAATTTAACTCGCAGAAGATCCCACGTTGTCCAACAATTCAGGCTCCCAATCGACTGTAAACTCCCCACTTCTGCATTCTTATGTATATCTACCATAACCTGCGTTAACGCATGATTTTGCTCAAGTATTTCGTAGGGCCATCCTAACTGCATCATGGGTCCACGGGCAATCTAGTACGTCAAGGCCCCTAATACAAATATAGTACAGGAGCATATCTTTATGGTAAGTCACCTAACATGCAGCTTAGCATGAGGCTCTTATGCTCGTGGGATATCAAGCAAGTGCTGATAAGACCCACACCGCATACTGTATTAAGACGGCTCTGAGTGTTTGCTCAAACCTTCTGTAGGTCAATTAAATGTGGATGTTTTGAAACACTTTGATAAAGTCCTAGCATTTGTCAGAGAAAGCTTCAAATAAAAGAGCAATACGCAATATTCAGAAAACGAGGCTATTCCATAAAAAATTGACAACTAAGGAAACGAAAGCTGAAAGTAAAATAACTCGAGGTCAGAACGACTCAGAATAAGCTTTTAAAACCATGCCTCAGAAACGTAGATTCTGGATTTTTGCAAACCCCTGTAAGTGTGATTAGCGCGGCTGAACATCAAGTAAAGAGCACGCTGTCACTGTACATAGTCCTACTACAGCGCAGGTGATGTATAAAGTCTACATAGTTTGAGGCCTAAGCACTCCGTAGTTTCATGTTGTCTTATTCGCGTCTTCATCTAAAATATTTTATAGAAGTAGTGCACACCATTTCATTTTTCAAAAGGTTTCACAAATGTGTGACATTACGCTTTGAAACTACCGACTTGTGTAATGTCTATCAGTTGAAATGCATTGCGTTTATACTATCGAACATAAATACTTGGTAATCGGATATAGCATTAAACTTATCTAATAGGTCTTACTACCCTTTGCACCTGGCCAGTGACCAGGCATAATCACCAGGCAGTCAGAGAATGCGGTGTGTTCCAGGGGCCGAAATTTTTCTTACCGGCTCTGTCTATGACAATCAAAACCCGTTTCAAACTTGTTTAGTTTAGGCAGAGTTTTTCCAAATGACTTAGGTTTGTAATCTATACGGACCTGGTAAAGTAGACTAACTTATTTCAAAAGACATTTAGGTAAATCACGTGAAGTTGCCACCGGAAGCGTTCTGGTACACCCTTGAACGCACTTTCATACAAAGCAGTATCAATGATCGCATTGTGTTTTACCTTCTTATCTAATTTTCCACTTTTCAAACGTGACCCGAAAGTAAGTGGATTTTGTCTTTACCATGCGTCACATCGCAAAACCTTATTGTTATCAACACGGATGTTTCTTTAAGGTTTGTAATTAGCCTTGCGCAAGAGACTGTTTCAAAACGTGTGTTGTCATCGAGGCTTTTACTACGTGACGCGTTCCAAGGTAGTCTCAAACGTTGAGTCCCTGGTTTTCCGGAAAATGTTGCAAAAACTAAAAAATTCTATAATTTTCGTGTAAAATCAGAAAAGTAGCCAATGAGAATTTTCAAAATTGTGCAAAGTGTTTGGACATTATTTATTTTTGGGATGCGGGACCTTCTTCATTGAGGTCCAAGCTGGAGGTAAAGGAAATGTGTTTGTGCAGGTCTAGGGCTTATTCAAGACGAACAAACATATTTCGAAATATTTCCGTGATATTTAACAAAAACGAAACGACTTTTTCGTCTCAAAGGTGAGTGCTGTTTTGCGAACCTGCACGTATCACAAAGAAGAATATGTTTCGTTTGACGTTGCAGTACAGAAACGTCTGCGGCGTCTGCAAACGCGAAGCAGAAAGAATAATGTTCTTGCTTATGAGTTGAAAAAGCATTACTGGGATCACACCACGAAGGCTAAAACGTATCTTGATGAGAAAAGGCATGATTCAGTCCTTATTTTGAGCAGCTTCAGACTGAATATCACTTTTAAGCAATGGTTCGACAAACGTGTGTTCAGTTTCATCGTTTGCCAGTGAAACGCCAGGCGCCTAAGGGTAACTATGATGGATAAGAGGAAGGAGGAAATTTTGTACACAAATAGACCAGTCGGGGCACCGCGCTCAAGACACGGGCAAGGGTTTTTGCAAGTCTAGACCAGGCGGACGGCTTCTCTTTCACTGTTTACAGTATTTTCTGCAACTCGATCGCCCATCGCAGCTCGCAGCGCAGCAAAAAAACAGTTTCTTCAACAATGACGTCAGCACCCGACCACCGGGGGGCAGGGTGCGCAACTTTTCAAATAAATCTACTTTGTTTCGGTCGTAAACATCACTGTGTCTGATGATGCGATATTTTCTATTGGGAGGGACGCTCGGCTTCGGAAAAGATTTCAACAAAATCTTTTGCTCCGTCACGATGACTTGAGGGCAGTTGTCATTGTTGTTGGGCAGTAGGAAAAATCTTATTTCATGTGAATTGTACTATCTAGCAGCTAAACTCTCGATGCTGCCTTGCTTACGTAAACACAATTTTTGTTACCATTTTCAATCACCAACGCATAGAAAATTACTGAACATGCGACTTCAAGCTGTAAATCTGTTGCGCCTCTGTGTGGAATTAAGAAACGTCATGAGAAGTAATCAGCGTCTATTTGTCTCACACTACATCGTGCAAAATGTTCTTATAACAAACGTCATCGTATCGTCACTAGTGCACATGCAAAATGTCAAACACACCGCAAAAGCAAAGTTCAGAAACAACCTGTTGTTACTTGGGATATACTTAATTACTTTGGCGAAGCCAACAATGAAGCAAGAAACAAAAAAAATATTATTTTGAAAAATAGTTTTCGCGAAAAGACTTTTTCGCGCCTTTGATTAGCCGTAAAAATACAATCGAGTTGCAAATGGTGTTGCAAGAAATGAAATGAACGCTTTCACGTGGGCCAGAAAAGAAGGCCGTTACGATTTACAGTTGATTGCTTTACGAGCACAAAAAAGTGGGTAGCACAAGGAAATGCGTCAAGTGCTTGATTACATGTTTAGACCAATTAATGATATCAATAACTTTTAATTCCCACGTTTGAAGAGCTTCTGCGTATCTGCTAATGGACACTTGTTTGGATGTTTTGCAGATTACGTTTGAAGGAAGCGAAAAATCAAACCAAACTTATTCACACTTCCTTTAATGACAAACTTACAGTGGGTTATTTAAGCCGTCTGCCCCTCTCGACTCAAGAAGAACTTCGACAACAAACTTCCGTAACCAAAAACGCAAACCTGTGTCATACGTAAATTTCCCTTCAGTGGACAATTCATGGTTACGAAATCCGACGTTGTCCTCCACAAACAAACTCGTGTACCTACCTCGGTTAGAAGGCATTTTCTTCCTTTACAAAGCAAAGAACTCCCTGATCAGAAGAAGCAGTTGGCCAGTTGCGTCGCACCAAGTGTTTCCTGAAGATGTGTTAACCCCCGGGGGCATTGCACTTTACTTGGTTAGACACCACCCGGTTTCATTTGCAATTCCAAAAAAAAGAACTTGCATGTGCAAAGTTCTGAATAGAAAGATAATCTGAAACATTCAGGAAAATGAAGTGCATGTCCGGTGGTGGACTTAAGGTTGATGGTTCCGAGGAAATGCTGTAAAGACGGGCTCTGAAGACGTCATCATGCTCCTTCAATCGTGATAAGACCTTTTGATCAAGCCTAGGAAGAGGATATGCGGGCCACCCAAGGATACGTTCTGGAGACGACTGCATGACTAACAAAACAGACATGGCAAAAGGGTATTTATGATGCACAACTTTACAAACACTGCAAACTTAAGCTGGGAAGACAAAGCTAGCAACAAGTTAAGGGATAACAAGTTCTTATCGCCACCCTTTCTCTAATTTTACAATTAGTGTTGGAGGCCGCTTTGAAAGCAGAGCACTACCACATTACAGTCGCTGTTGGAGCCCATTTGAAAGAAAAGCTTTGCTTTGATTTGCTTCAGAGTATATTGCATGAGTGGATAATAAGTTTTTTTTACCAAAAATGAGAAACATTTACACGCGAAACACGTCGAGGGCCGCCCCTCCCCGCTCGCTTCCCCTTTAAAACACACCACTGTGCATGTGACACTGACTTTCAGGAAATACTGTACATTTAAAAGATAGCACAATGCAAACCAGTATGAAACTTTAAACAGCCTTTATGTCCCTCTTGGAAAACGCTCTTCATTCTGAAATAAGTTATGTGAATAACTTATGTCTCATGTGCCTGCGTTTTTGTTGCTATTTCTTGAAATTGCAAAATAGGACCTTCGCATTAGTGGGTGAAGTAGTTAAAAAGAAGTTGTTAGTTCTGAGATTGCTTCGGAATGACTGAAAAATTTTAATGTTCCGTAATGTCGGTCAAAATCAGCGCAGACATTGCGAGGCAGGCTCACAACCAGAGAAGCAACCTGGCAATTGCCCTCCAGAAATTTTCAAACACATGTTCAGTTGTTACGTACAACAGCAAGCTCCCATCATTTTACCACCCGTGAAAATATTACAAGTTACAATTATTCTGTCCCTCCCCGAAAGTGTCAGTTGATTGCAACCCTGTTTCGAGTGTCCACACTTTGTAGCTACAAGACCGCTAGTATAATCAGGCTAAGCATCCATCATAGAAAAGTGACCGTAATGATACTTCACTCCCTCATGGGCTGGTTCCATTCAGTTGATCTGTTGATTAACGACGTTATTTCAAGGTTTCAAGATGTCCTTGAACAAAGGCGCGATAAAAATTTATTAATTTCGATTATTGTTTGACTTTTCTTGCAAGAAGGAATTTGACGTTACTTCGCGACAAAAGTTAAAACGTATTACCATCGTCGCATTGGCGTACAGAGACGGCAGACACTGCGGTGGGAATAACGAAGCCTTTTCAGGGTGTAGTCATCTGGCGGTTTTGTTAGTGTTTTCTGGATATTTAAGTTGCAAAACATTGCCAAACAAACAATTGCGGCAGGTGTTTAATCAAGTGAATGGTTAACATTTTCAAAACTACGATGATGACATATGCTTGTGCATAGGGACCAAGTTTGCTAAAAACCTTCGGGGAGGACACACCTTAATTGTTTGAGTTTGGATGACGTTACCATGTTCACTCAATCGCAATACGACCTTTATGTAAAATTGACCAAATTTGGGGTCCATTATGAAATTGATGTCCATCGTGGTGATATAGGAAATAGTGTATACAAGAAAACAATGGTGCTATATCTAGATATATGAAAACACATTAATTCTGAGAGCTTAAATAGACACAATTATGCTCAAAAATTGTGATAATCATTTCCAATTTGGTCAGTGTCGATAAATAAAATATACTGCTACTAATAATCACCACATAAATCAAATCATCACAAACCACAAGATCTTTGATCTTTTGGCAAATACCAGCAGTGCAACCAGGCGCGTTGCCAGAAATTTCATTAGGGCTGGGAAGACAAACAACCGAGTTTCAACATTTAAATATTTTTCATGCTCTTTGTTTTTAAAGTATCATTGTGTTCAGATTCAAGCCGACAAATAAAAAGTATACTTTCATTGAATTGACAAGTAATAAAAGTTTTGACAGTAAAGTTCCAAGCTTCTACTTTGGATCAATGCCACCATTTGCTCATAAACCTTTGCTGCAAAAGCGCTAGTAAACCTCTCAATGCCCAATATTGCACTTGAGCAAGAAGTCATCGCGGCCGCCATTACGATTGCGCTTGTTGTACTGTATTTACACGCTTCTGATGTACACCAACACAGCACGTTCAACCGAAGCCAAACAGCTACTGTGCTCTGAGGCAATGACTTCCGACGAAGTAAGCCTTCTACAAAATTTTCGCGCATAAAAGAAGTGGATCCCGCTGTCATCTAATTTTTAAGCAATTAATTCACGTCTGTAGTTGATAACCGTATACGTTAGTGTCTTTCAACGCGTTTGAAAAATGTTTGGAGTTTTGATAATCCGTAAGATATTTGGCTATGTTCAACCTATTCCGCAAAACCTTTGTAGTTACTTTAAACTTACTTCATTTAAATTCCTTGATGAGACTTTGTTAAATTTAACTGCATTCACTGAAATACAAGATGGAATTACACTGTAAATACAATAGAAAAACCAGCATTACGAAACTTATTGACCACGCTGCAGGTAAAGATAGTTTAGCACTGCACGTAATTAATTTGTAGAAATCAGGGGCTTCTTGAAAATACAATAACGTGTCTGCGGAAGTTGAAAAAATTCAAATTTAGTTTCATTTAGTCACATGCGCTTTACCAACAAGACAGAGTGCAAGCTCAAGGATGGATATCAGGGAAGTATAACGAGGCAGTCGCCACGGGTCCCTCTTTTTCAGAGATACCGTGCTCCCCCGTGAGAAGTTTGCACCACTGTTTAGTTAAAAAGGTTATGTATTGTACCACTCTCAGAGTCACAATTGAAGAAACTCTGAAGCAATTCATATGTTTTCCAAAATAAATCAAAAATTATGAGAAAATGTGCCACAGAAGGAAGCTTTTAATTGTGAAGCTGCAAAACTTTACAAAATTTTATTTCTTTCGTGTTTGTCTTATGCTCTTGAATTCGGTTCATAAATTGAAATGTGAAAGAAATTTAACTCTTTTATCCACGTAATCCCACATCTACCTTTCACAATGGCGGTGATTTGGGGCCCCTTTCTGAGAGCTTTCCCCTAAATTTTATTATGCACCGCTGTGCAAGTTATCTCAGTATCTGAACGTAATGGCACGTAAATTCCCTCAGCCCTTGCAAAAATGAAAAGCATCTTGCTACTTACGTTAGATTTTACTGCTGACTCTTCTTGTTGCAGTAAATTGATTTCAAATAATTTACTGTAGGATAGGGTGGCAATTACCATCAGACGAAATTTGAAACGCTGAGCTTAAGAACAGCACGTCGCAGTCTAATATCTTAATAATATTGATTTTTACTGCCCGCAGGGTAAAGGGAAATCATTGATGAAAACGTTAAGACGTCACGTAATTGTTGATTGAACTGTCACAATGCATGTCATCACAAATAAATATCTAGAATGAATGCTATTGTTGCCAAACAGTTACTATGGAGCAATGAAGAAGACTTTTAAACTGAATCGCTTCTTAGCCAAAGTTTGAGCTTCAAGACATATAAAATGTAAATCGCTGCAATATTCACGCATGTAGTTTTAGAACTGTGCAAAAAATCTACGATATTGATTTAAATCTACGCTGACACTGGAAACAAGGGTAGGTTATATTTGTAATACCCACGGTTATCACAGAGGAATTTGCGATGGACTTGAAATGAAGCTTACATAACTTTTAGGTGGAATACAGCAAGTTGGTGCGCCAAAACAGCTGCGAAAAGCGTTACTCCAATTGTTTTTACTTGCGGTCACTGATTATGATTACAAAAGATCAGACACAAGTTTGTGTTCAACTAAAAGCTGAAGTAGGATAGGTTCCTTGAGGCAGTTTCGTTGATATACATTGAATAATTTCTTTGGCTTATACTTCAAGTATTTTATTAGCCTGAAAACATTGGACTTGGGGGTGGCTTTGCCCCGTTGTCCCCTATAGCTACGCGCCTGGTGGCAACCGTATTCTTATTGCAGGCTGCAGACCAGCGCAGAAATTCTTGATTGAGGGAAGTTCATGTGCACACCGATTCGGTAATTCAAATTAACTGACACAATTTTCAACAATCATGAGAATTCAGTTTACATAGGAGATCTGCATACTGTATCTACGGATAATCCAGTGATAATGCTCATTTTTCTCATTTATTCCCTGATTTTATGCTGGGAAACGTTTCCAACGGTAGTCACCATGAAATTTGCACAAATATATTACCTTTTATCACAAAATCTTGGGGGGGACAAAAGATATCATGTCCCTCCCTGTCCAAAAATTGGGGGGACATGTCCTCCTCATCCCCCCATAAACTCGGTCCCTGCTTGTGTTTATGGGTCTTAAGAGTGTCTGTTTTATGTCATTTCGTTTATTAATGGCGCGGAATTAGATGAAGCATCATTAGAAACATGCTGATTGCTGCCAAATACAAAGTTTTCAAGTGCTACCCAACGTGTCAAAGTCAAACTGTCCTGTGAAATCAGGCTTGTGGTTTCTCTTCCTTCCCAGCACTCCACTTTGGCTGCACAACCTCCCTCTCCTGTGGTGTTCCTCAGACAAGAAGTTCGCTTGTCATTGTAGACTGCACTATGTTTATTTTCCTTTTTCCTCGTTTTTTGACTAATCCCAAGTGGTAGAAAAACTGAAACGTCAATAAAAATGCAACTTAGCTCAAAAAGATTATTTGCATTTACAACGCGTGTTTTTTATATGTGGGCTAGTGGAATTGAAATCCGCCACATTAAGCAAAGCTTCATCTACACTGCATGTTTGAAGGTGATGGTCGCACACCACCTGGATGTGCCGCTGGTCAGCAATCTTGTTTCAAGCTTTGAAAATAGTGCAACAGTCAGAAAAAATTGAATGAGACACAATGAACAAGACCCTCAGCTAATACTTGCACAAAAGCGTGTGCACGAGAATATAAAATGCTTTATGCCCAACAGAGAATTGCTTTTCGCAATTTACCTTCCTTAGTGGAATGCAAAAATGTTAAAACATCTCACAGAAAATAAGTGCTTTCAAAAGGGGCCTTCGTCCCGCTGCCATATGAAGTTGGTATGTTACCCATGATGCCCAAAACTGTGAAGGTCAAAAGAGCTTTCCAAACTAAGTTACCAAAATACAATCGTCATGGAGATTTTCAGTATTTATCATCAAAAAATATAACATGCAAAAAACGTCAAAAAGCAAGTATTTAAGAGAAGGATATTGGTTCGACCAAGTCTATCATAACAACATAGTAAGCAAAACAAGAGATCTCGAAACAATCATTGACTACACACCACTTAAAATCTTACATTTTTGCAGTCATTCAAAACAACATTTAGATGCTGTTCATGTCCGGCTTTCAGAGGTTGCCACCGATCTTACTATTTGAAAGGAATCGTCTTTATTGAAGATGTTAGTTCTGCATTTTTTAAAACGTTAAATTTTTAGGCGGTAGCACATTGTACACCTAAACATAATTAACAGATGTTCATATACAAACATTTTGGTGCGCTTTCACTTCGACTTTATTTCTTGCATGAAACAATTGCCAACTTACCGAATGACCCCATTAGTTTTTCCGAATGCAATATGCCATACATTTCTTGCAAATAGTGCATGGTATATCATTTCATGTTTATTGTAACGTGATCACATCTACACACAATGGAGCACAACTTACGCGCACATGGTGGTTACAAGGAACACACAGGTAAATGAAAGAACACGAGCATAGATAGCAAAAAACATGTGCATAAACGGCGCTAACGCGGTTGCTTTGACGGAACACAAACATAGATACCTGCATGTGACTCTAACAAAGGGCACGCGTATGGCGTCAACACAGTTACTATACGACGTTTAGTACCGCTGCACAGTGCTTTAATAAGTTCCAAGTAGACCGATTCGTAAAAGTATAGATAGGAAGCCGCGAAGGACCAGGGGTCATTTGGGCTGCACCTCCTTCTACAGGGCGTAGCTTGTTCTCGTGTAAAGGGAAGAGTTGGTTAATAGAATTAAGTACGATGGCTAGGGGGAATTGTGCTTAAATTGATGAAGAAGCTGGGTATGCTTCAGAGGCACGCAATTGGCCCTCCACGAAGGATTTCCGGTCCTAAGGTAGACTAAACGAGCGGGCTTCACAGAGGGTTGCATGTCTCATGTCTTAAACAACTTGAGAGCTTGCCCGCAAGTTATTTTACACCGTTCACCAGACAAGAAAAATACAATAACAATTTACGAAGTCTTGGCATTACTTCTTGAAAAGTGTGTCGTTTTATCTAGACGTTGTTTACTCTTTCGACCACAAGACTTTTTATGGGTAAAATACATGTCTTTGCATGAGGAAAAGCTTTCTGAAACGTCTGTAGAAAGAGTATGGGCATCACCTCGGAAATCATCAAGGGAGATGAATGCTTAAAATTATTACTGAAAGGAGTATTTCATAGAATTAGTGTCGTAGTAAAACACGTCTGTTCTTCGATGCTCGAATGTTCAACAGGGAGAAAATTGATGGTAAACTTCATGAAGTTGCTGCAGTGCGGTACTTCGACGCACTGCAGCAAAACACTGTTAATGCCACCTGGCGGTTAACAAATCGTCTACAAATAACCGCGCGGAGTTGTAAGCATGATGTAAAAGTGCGACCGTTCACCAACAAATTCATGATCAATGTTTAACTGTGCGATAGAGATGTCGCGGGCAGAAAATTTTTGTCCTCTGCCCGCACCGCGCCAAAAGTTTCTGTCCTCTGTTCACACCGCGTCCGCATTTGTTGTGCATTT
>JGI24158J21664_10006835_pt1 | contig 15075 bp, 9 predicted proteins | sample Ectturendosymbi3_FD_21664 | JGI IMG/M metagenome (IMG submission 21664) | reverse complement strand
CCACTTTAACACGTCTGTTAATATTGCAGTTAGATACACAGGCTTTCAGTACAATAGGTTGAGCTAAATTTAGTTTGCCAAGATCAAAGTAAGCCATAGCCCCCATCATTATGTCATAAAATGAGGGCCCTGATTAAGATAGTGACAAAATTTTGGCTCAGTAAGCTATTTGTGTTGGACATAGTTGGCTTATACTTTCAGGTTGCTGACGATGCAATGCAAATGGACTTTCACAAAACACATTCCCCTTTCTACCAGGCCTGTAGCCAGGTTTTAAGGTTTGGGTGGCAGAATACATTTTAGGGGGCAAGGTTTTTCAAATTATGTGTTTAAAAAAGTTTTACTGGACAGAACACAATTTGGGTACGCACAAAAGTATTTGGGGTGGCACTGCCCCCGAACGCCACCCCGTGGCTACGGACCGGCTTTCTACATCACAAAAACGCCCCTTGTTACGGCTGCAGTCACAAAAATGCACTTCTTTGGCAGCAATAGCCAAGTATATTAAGATAGAGTTTACTGTCTCCAGATTTTCAAACAGGGCGACTTTTTCAAAGAAGCATTGCCCTGCTCTTTAAAGAAACAATAAATTATTACGTTAATTTACCAAGCAAGACTTGTCAGCGTCACTTCGAAACAAGAGCTGCAAACAACTGGACTCCAGATTCTGGAGTCTCGGCAAGAGCTGCAATCGTCTCTAAAAACTATCTCAGATACCAGAAATAAACCTGAACGGATAAGACGTATTCCAACAAGCCACATAGACTTATACTGTGTCAAAAAAGCCTGAGCGTTTTCAGTGGCCCGCGGAAGCATTCAGGAAAAAGTCAACAATACTGAAATTCCCTCTAACTTAGCCCTAAGCTTGAACCGAGACTTCTTCTATTTCTATTGGATTCTTTTGATGATTAGAAGGTAGATACGCCCTCCGCTAAATGCGGCCTTCCTTAAATTACCCGCACACCAAATCAATTTCACACCCCTGGATTGATCTATTCACTCTGGCACAATGGTCGCACTCAGTCTGATATCAACAGTGGATTTTTCAAACTTGTAAAAGCACTGCTACATTTTCCTTCTTGTTTCTTTCACACAGTATAAAACAATGTTGCTAACCCCCATCAGCAGTCACTTTATTGCTGCATCAGTGGTGTCGGAGGCGGGGGCGCAAGCGCACCCCAAAATTTTCGATATGTTGAAAATCCGGGCAAAATCTGTGTAAAATCTGTGACAACCTCTGCAAAATTCTTGAAAATCTGGGCAAAAATGGCGCCCAACGTTGGCAAAATCACACGAAGACCTCTTTTTGGAGTTCATCCCAAAAGAAGGCCTGCTTGAGAAAATGTTCGCACAAAAAGTGGCCCAAATTTTTTTCGGACAAGTTTGTGGAAATTCCGGCCAAAATCCTTCGCACCCAAGAAAATTTGCCTTCTCTTACACCTATGTGCTGCATTACATCACCTTCCTAGATTTCTGCGTTCAACAGTCACATGCAACAAAATCCCCACCACCGTAACTTGAAGTAGGCTAAACGTTTGAAGATTTGAGGCTATGTTATTGTAACGCAATTAAGACGAACAACTATCCACTCGCAAGTTTCGCAGCCTGCCTCTGCAGACCAAAAAACGGACATGATTAAACTACAATATCATCATTACATGACACCACATGAATAAACCTGCCTCTTGTGCAATGTGCGGGTCATATCGGCCATAGGAGTAGGAGCAGGCAAATTTTTGGGGGCGGGAAGTTTTTTTGACCCGAATTCCTCAAACTTGCTCGAAAAAATTTTGGACCACTTTTTGTGCAAATGTTTTCTCATGAAGACCGTTTTTGGAATAAAAAAAGGTTTTCATGTGATTCTGCACACGTTGGGGGCCAATTTTTTCAAACCAAAGCACGTTGGACGCCATTTTTGCCGTATTTTTAGGGAGTTTGCCTAGATTTTCAGGGGTTTTGCCAAGGTTTTCACAAATTTCTGCGGATTTTGCCGATTTTCGGGAATTTTGCCCGAATTTCCACCACATCAAAACTTTTGGGGGTGCGCTTACACCCCCGCCTCCCTACACCACTGATATCGGTAAACAAACCGTCATTGCAAGAAGTAAGTCAATTAATCTGAATTAAGTGCTCACTATAGGTTTTCAAAAATATTTTGGTTCTTAGTCCCAATTTCCAGGGTGGGCAAATGCCCGTTTTGCCCCCCCCTGCTGACGCCCATGCCTGCAACCATTTCCAAAGGTTTTCAAATGCACAGGTCTGTGCAAGAGTTTTCATTCTTGAAAATTAAGTGAAATATCTTGCTGTGACCAAAGCAACACGATGTTGCCTCCCGCCATGACCATCTACAGTAGGCCAACATCTCATGAATTGACATCAGCGATAACCGGCGCAAGTCCATGAACCACTGACGGCAAGAAAACGCTGCCAAATTTGCGGCCCATTGCATAGAAACAAGACAAGGTTCGTGAGCCGGAAGTGTCGAGCTCCTGTGTGCAAGGAAAGCTTTCGAATCTTTTGCCCAAACTGCTGAAAGGAAAGCGTTGCACTTTTGGTTTTTGTTGTATACAGAGGTGTAACGAGGGGGAGCAAGGAGGGCGCAATTCCCCGGGCGCCGAATCATTATTGGGGCGCCGAATCACTGCGGGGGCGCTGAAAAGTCCTAACAATGTCACAAGTACTTTCAGCGGATTTGCTTCCGAAAGACCTCAGGTTCGAACATGGGGGCGCCAAACTTGTTTCTTGTCCCGGGCGCCATCTGACCTCGTTACGCCCCTGGTTGTATTGCACACTTCAAAGTTTCTACTGTTTGAAAGAAGTTTGTCTGTAAGCGTTGTGGTTGTGAATACACGTACTTAGTCCGGTTACTCTTGTGAGAGAATTCAATAGCACATTAGTTTGTCATTAAAAGCCCTGTTGTTACTTTGTAAAAAACTCAAAACAAGCGTTGCCGTTACTACATGTTTGAAATCACTTTGTTTTTCCTTCTTTTGATCGATTCTGTGTAGCAGATTGCCAGATGTTATCGTAAAGAAGTTGGTCCACACACCTTATGGGCAAGAATTAACTAAAATATCACAGAAATATTCAGTTGACCCTGCTGTGTCTTTGTAAAACAAAACAAGCATTGCCGCCACTACATGTTTGAAATCATTTTGTTTTTCCTTTTTTTCATCGATTCTGTGCAACAGATTGCCATTGATATCGTAAAGGAAGTTGTCCAGTTTGGGCCAAACACACCTTATGTTCTGGAATTCACAAAAATACCATAAATATAACAAATTTTCATGTCTCAACATAATTTACTTTTTTTGCATGTACTTCCACCAACTTCGAAAACATTATGCTATGTGTCTTTTACAGATCACCAATAAAGGTTACTGGAGGAATTTCGGATGTTTTCTTGTATTTTTTGTGCCGTTTGGAACTGTACTACCCACGTTTTTGGGAGGGGGATGTGTTTGCTTTTGAAAGAATAAAAAATTTCCGACATGCAATACGTTAGCTTTTTAGGGTGAGATGAATTTAGGAAGAGTTTCTGAGTTGTTCAAACACGTGCCTGCGCACCTAAAACGTTTGCGTAAGCTTTGGTAATGTGAGGAACAAATATGCCAGAGCGGGACAAATTACACCAACATGTTTTTTTTAAACACACCTGAGCGGGGTTTTTGGATTCTTAATGCCTTTTTAATTTTCAAGAGTCATATGTACATTGGCATGCTTCTGAAGAAAAACTTACAATGTCCTACTTATTCTATTAAATTTAATGAATATAAAAGTTACCACACTTGGGGAGACGTATGCTGACCAGGCAGAATCATAGGCATCCTACTACCGAAATGAAGATTTCAGCTATTGCCATCGGTTTATTGTGGATGCAAACATTAAAATCTCTTGGTCCTTTCAGGGCGACTTCTGATTCAGAAGTACCTCCTATCCGTAAACATTTGTGCGTCCCTTGCACCTCTTCATATGTCAACGCTTAAGTCGGCCGCGGTGGCCTTCTTATAACCACACTGTCATATTCACAAAATTTTATTCTCAGCACAAAACTTTAAATGCACCAGAAATTTTTAATGTAATTGTCAGTTGCCAAATGCATGTACTCCTTTTATAATGCTGGATTACGTAATCACTTTGATAACTACTTTACAGAGATTGCATCAGTCCACAAATATCAAAAAAGTTTTGCATCTTTGCAAAAATGTTATTTACCCAGAATGAAAACGTCTCTGGGTCAGCTTTCTTTAAAGTATGTTGGTCCTAAAATTTGGTCTGATATTCCTGAAAATTTGAAATCTCTTTCGCCTTATTCATTTGGAAAACAATATAAAAAATGTTCTGCCATCTTGCCAGAATTCGTTTTGATTTTCATTTTATATGCTTATCACTTTCTGTAATATAGTGTTGATGCCCTTCGGTTCCCTCCTATCATTTACCTCTACTGTTGCTCACCCTCCCCCCTGTACATAGGCATTCTTTTCCCCCACTGTTTTTGTTATTGTTTTTATGCTTATTTTACCTCACGTTGATTTGATGCTTTTTTATTACTTTTTTGCCACTTGTGAAACGTCTTCAAGTAAAAATTGGTTTGCGCTAGCAACAGGCTGGGTGACAACGTACCCAAATGGTCTTTCGCCAACCCTTCGTGATGCAACATGTTAGAACACGATTATCAAACTGCGAAACCTGAAATTCCTGATATATTTACATTTTCATCAACATGAAATCAAGTTGTGATCTTTGATATCATTGTTTTTCCTCTTGCTGCATTCGTGTTATTTCGTAATCTGAGTCACAAAAATGCATGAATAAACCATACCATCACCAGGCCCGTAACCAGCTTGGGACACCAGGTGGGGTGAAGAGTTTTCTAAGAGGGACCCAAATTTTTTGAACTATGTCCAAAAGTTTTAAACTATGTCCAACACATTTTTCTAGGGGGTCGAAAAAACTTTAGGGGGGGCTTCTCTCCACTGCGCACCCTTGTCTTGTAACATATTGCGATGTCGTAATTTATCTACTCAATCTGCTTCCCTTTCAGTTCTGTGTTTTATCTGACAGCATGTGCCGTGCTTCCATGTGTTAAACTTTATTAATTTTTGTGGTCAGTGATAACAGTTATTTTCGAAATTCTCAACAGATCTGTACTTTTGGATTGGCTGTTTCCAAAATAACATATTGCAAGCCTGTTAAGCTCTACTCTCTACTAAAGCAAGGGATATAATTTTGTTTACGTCCATTGCTGTAACTGGAAAAATAATGCGGTCATGTAACAAACGCGTTGTTTGATGTTTAACGCTGATAGACAATTGACATTGATACAATATTTGTCGAATGTTTATAAAATAATTAAGGTGAACAGTAAACAAAATGAGAATTCCTTTGGAAAAAATAGTTCACTAAGCTACGGTTTTCACATGTTTTGACGTTATTGGCACGGTGTTGTAGAACCACTCACATTGACTTCACATCATTCTTGCAATGAATGTACAGTATAGTGTAATAGTGTAACAACATATGTGAGCTAAGATTTAATCATAATAATATGATTTACATTAGTTTCTGGCTCAAAATGTGTTGTTATCATTATATTTCAGATAAAACAACAAATCATTCTAGTCGTAAACAATATACCAACACAGAACCTAAAATCACAATTTCCTCAGTAGCTAGTCATGAACCATTTCAACAATGGTTATTTTAATTGTTATGTAATCACTGATCCGTCTTGTTACCTGTAGTACGGAATTAAATCCATGGCATAATGATTGCCGAATTGTACTGGAAACTCAAGATACCTCACTCGCTGCAACAAAAAAATGAAGACGTTACGTTTGCAGCACAAAAAGATCACATTTTGACAAGGACGTTTATAATGTAAAACATTCATTCATTTTTAAACGCGGAACAGTTTACCAAAAATACTGCGTGGTGAAACCTCACTGTATGCTCTAATACAGTGTTTCTCAATCAGTGGGCCACAGTGCAATTTTCCAGTGGGCCGTATAGGAATATATCGCTTACGTTAAAATATTGTGTGTTTGTTTATGCGTATAAGCGTGTAGCCTGTGCTAACAACATAACAAGATAGTGGGCCAAAGTTATCTGGGCCACGTAAGGAAAAAGATTGAGAAACACTGCTCTTATAGAATTGACCTGTTTCAAACATCAGTTTTATTAAAGCTGCTTAGACGCGCAAAGATGACTTGATTGAAAATTTTATTTCACTAACAAAATATTTTTCAAAACAGAGAAGAACCCCAGACCACAACTAACGCGGTTGCACATGATGGACTGTTTACGACTTTCGCTAGAATAAATAAAATACTTTTCTGTACAATATTCTGTTTAAACGGAATTCTCTGTTGTGGATGCAAACATTTAAAATCTTTTGGCCCTTTCAGAGTGACTTTTGTCTATTTGCACCTATAAGAAAATGTTAAATCTTCTATTTTTTTGTTTCGTCCGATCTCACAGTACCCGGACTACCTCAGTGAGAAGGCAAAAGTAATTTTTTGGCTAAGATACTGTGCTGATAATAATGCATCAAACAAGTCAGAAAAAATCAGAACACATTGACAAAACAAACGATTTGTTCGGTTAGTAATCTGTTTTTCAGAGATACAAGTTTTTCAGTCTTCATGACATGAATCAGGTGGAAGTTGAGTTTTCACAGCGGTTTTGCCTTTTGCAATGCATATTTGGTTAACTTTCGTTTTTCTTTTAAGCGTAGAAGACTTCATGCGTCACATTTTTTTACGAGTGTAACCTTCTGGGGGACACTGGCCAGGGTTGAGAAACTACGGGCTGGACCTACGGAACACTAGAATGATTCTAGACAACAAAAAACTTAACGAAATAAAAAATATCAAGAAAGCTATTATGCTCAGATCAGCGTCCTGAATATTACACACCGTTGTCCACTGCTGTTGCTATAAGCGGCACCCAGGCACTGAATTTTTCAATCTTCTTTTGATTATTAACAACTGACGTCGACTGACGGTAGAAGGTGTTAGCCACGTGATCTGGATGTATCGCGATAGAGGCGTTCGCAGTTGCGTAATGTAGGTGAGGGGGGTGACGTATGTGGCAATAGATAGAGCAAGCACCAAAGAAGCTCAGCTGACTTGTTTGTGTGCCGAGGGAAGCATCACCTTTGTTGATGATCTGATGATTTGAGTGGAAAGCAGTTGTTTTGTCCAAACCGAACAGTTAAAATTAGCTGATCTATTTCGACATGGCTGTCAAGTCAAATCAAATCGCTTTGCAGACCTTCATCAGATATAACAACCGCTATTAAAAATTTTTAGTTATTTTAACAAAAAATTAATTTGTTTCGGTTGTTCAGATTGATGATGGTTAATTTTGGCACTTTTCTAGTAGTTATTTTTTAAATATGAGCGGAATCTTGGCATGAGTCTTATCATTTCAATAAAATACAATTGCCTACCGCCCTACGCACTTGCAAATTTTTCTAAAAAGCACAAACCTCGATTTCATGGCAAGGCTATCGGACTTTTTTAGTCACGTCACTTCGGGCAATCACAAAGAAGAATGTCACAAGAAAACTTTCATTTCGAGCGAAAGGAAAGTCACAGGAAACAGCACTCAAATTATTTCCATCATGGATACGGGAAACTAAGCTGAACTTTTGATTGAGTTGAATTTGCATTTGGGGTTTCCTCTCGGAAATTATTATCCAAAATTGCACCCGAGTGTTTGTTGCAAAATCTGGACAGGTTCAGCAGTCGACCCAATAAAGTCATTTTTGGTACTGCGTCAGTCAGCGTCATGCATTTAATTGCTCGGACGTCAAATGAATAAAACGATGTCAGTGCTTCCACTTGAACAAGTCATCCCATCGCTTTCAAGCAAGAAGCGAGGAAAGCTAAATCTGGAGTAGAAAGCAAAACACTCAATTGTTATAAGACAAGGGTTTGAGACAAAGGGCCTTTCAGTCGATTTGGCGGGTAGCTTGTTTGGTTCTACCTCTTTTGGTTCTCCGTCTCTCGTTATTTGTTAGTCAGGTGACAGTCACGTGATCCGCTTGCGATTTCTAAAGTGACTAAGACGCCGTTTTTTAATGTGAGTTAAGGCCTTTAGCAACGTTGTTGACGAACCCTTCAAATATTGCCGACCCATCCGAGAAATCTCGTGGGTAGAGAGCAACTTGGCGGTTATCTCGTAAGCATCCGAAATTCTGTAGACCCGTTTTGTTCAACCCTCGCAATCTTCTCGGGCTTATCCAACTAATCGCTTTAAATTATCATTTCTCTGACTATTCGCAGGTGGTGTCCATCGCTGCAATTAAATCTAACTTTTGGGCTGCAACTATTTAATCAAGTACTGTAAATAAAGGCATGTTTGACAGTTATCTGACTTATACTCGTCTAAGCTGCAGCGGATGATTGGCCTTGATGACCAAGCAGTTCTTTCAAAAACACAAGGAGTCGGAGTAGGAGTATTTCATCCGACTCCGACTCCGAAAGCCCAATTGAATCTTTTTTACATCGCACTCCTAAGTTAGAAATCTTAAGTCGTGTTTGTTGAAATGGTACAAATTCTTTTGATACTATTGCTGAAACAGAGAATTCTTGCCGTGTACCACGATTTTCGTTGATTGCTACAGTAGTTGCTACAAAATTGTTGACAGCCAAACTTCATGAACGTTATGTAAAGGACTCGGAGTCGGACATTTTAACTCCGACTCCGCAACCCCGTTTGTGAGAGTTAATGCACACCGCATACCGATGGAATGGTAAAGTAGCCAAGAGGTTGCTCCATGTGCATGTTTCCGATATGCCTGCACCTCCTCTTCTGATAAACGTACAAGCTGCAATTCTTCGGACATAAACACTCGTTTTCAGTGGTTTCTGCGTCACACGATGAATTGGAAATTTCGCATCCGGTTCGGTTGTTTGTTTTTACCCACAAGTGATTTAATCTGAAATCAGATTGAAACGGATCACATGTACCTGTTCACTATTAAAATATGTCTAACCTTCATGCTACAGGTTTTACAATACAGCCCCAAAATCAATAAGTGGTGTAGCATTAGTCATAATGGAGCATCCGCCATTCTGTTGACATTACGAGTGTATGGTTATATAGTGCAGGCCTGCACAACATACGGCCCGCGGGCCACATGCGGCCCGCGAGATCTTTTCTTGCGGCCCGCGAGAACTGAGTTGCAGAAAATGTTGCAAAAGCCCGACTTCGGATAATTACTTGTCCTTTCAGAATTTCTTCCACACTATGACGAAATATACTTTTGCGGCCCGCGGCGAGTTTATGTTGATCAATTTGGCCCTTCGAGCTTTCTGAGTTGTGCAGGCCTGATATAGTGCAAACGTCTGCTGCCATGCACTGCTTCAAATGAAATAAAAACTACGTTCCTTGCCGTAAATAATGCAAAATATTTACCCCGTCCAACACACATTGTTTGGATATATTGATGGATACATTTGTGACCTCATACCACGCTCGAAATGCACAGCGTACCCATCAATAGGCTGATCTGAAATAGACCATAATAACTATTTGTTACACTCATAAAAACATAAAAGAAACAGTCTAGTTATGTGGGAAGCATCACGTTTGTTTATGATCAGCTTATGACAAAATAAATATGGTTGGTATAGCAAACAGTAAAGCTGATATTTCAGTACTCTAAAATCTTCATCTTTTGCCTTAATTGTTAGCTTAGATCATTTTAAACCTGCATTGGATAAAATGACAAACAGCCGAAAAAACAAATATTGCCTCGTGTTCTTTCTAGTATTTGACTAAAAAACAATTAAGCAGAAGTTATTCGATATGAAATTCGTTAACACATATTTTTGTGAACACGAATGCTTCATTAAGCAGATTGTGAGTTGGAACAGTTTTATTGCAAGGTCTTATAATAAATACTACGGCCAAAGCAAACGATACAACTGACATCTTGCAAACGTTTCGATAACAACTGTTATCATCTTCAGTGCATAGCAATGCAAGGTCTATCATAAAAATCAACCTGTGTTAGCTCCAGAAACATTCTAGAGGAAAACCAGACAAAATGGAATATTGAAATGACGACAGCGAACATACTGTCGAAGCTGCTTAGCATTGGCAAATGGTTTTCTACCTGTAAAAGGTGTCAGCAATTCACCTCTGATATTATAAAATAAAACATCTGTTTTTTTAAAAGCTTTTCTAGTTACCTCCTCTGCTAATCATAAAACATTTCGCGATTCCTTGCACATATGTCATTGCAAAACCGAAATGAAAAGTAGTTGCAAACTTCAGTAAAATACCAAAATAGTCGTCCAATTGAAAAGAATTTGTGGTTATATATTCCAAATTCAACCGAATGATTTTAATCATGCATCGTAGATGAATCGTCACATGTGTTTGTCAAAAAATGTAAGCCCTACCTCCAGGGTTTGCTTCCAAATGAGGGAAATTACTAATTTTACGATTTAGTTAACATAGAGTGGAATTTATACCCATTTACAAATCAGCTTCAAGTTCTTCAGTAAGAACGACAGTAGTTTTTCAAGTGAAAACGTTTTTGTTCATTTCTGCAAGTTTTGTCTGTGAATGAAATGGATTTTTTCTTGGTGTTACACTGATTTAACGTTGCAAGCATGGCTCAGTTAAAGTCATCTAAACTTTTCTTCTGTTTTTAAAGTATCAGAAACAATTGTAATTGTTTTTGAAATGTTTGGCATGCCTGTATTTGTCTGCATCATGTGTGTGTTCTAGCGTATTTTCGACTACTGTGCTTTCCAGGTTTAAGCGTTTCTTCCGCTCCTGGCATAAAGCAACGACTTATACAGATATAAGCAAAATTGAACGAAACGATGGGCGCGCAAACAACAATGGTTCACTTTTGTATTTCCGAAAATTAAAATTATTTTGGGCATATGCAGGTTACGTCGTTGCTTAATCCCCAATTTGAACATTAAGATAACTGAAAACATACCCGCAGGATTTGAGATATTCCATGCCAAGTGGGCTGTCGTCTTTACAACAACTTTTCCATCTTGATTGATCACCTTGACAGAGTACCAGGCGCTGGCTGAAATTTTTATTTTCCAAAGACGATCAGTGATATCAGCTGAGAAAAATGAGGAAGTGCAGTTACGCGGCGAAAATCTAAGTATACGCCCCGTGGAAAATATTCAGTACTGCTGAAAGAAAACGGAACTGCCAAGCTTATAAGCTTACTAAATAATTTTTTGTAATTAAATGCTGATTTCACTATACAAACTGTGACGAATGAGGACGTTCCACATTTGTAACTAGCGAAAATTTCTTCAGCAAGCCACTGCAGGGTGGACTGAAGTCAGCAAAGCCGCTGGTTTTTCCTGGTTGATAAAAGTGAAGTAGTATTCATAAATGCCATGGATTCTTATTTGCAGTTAGTACCTTGTTGGTTGTAGAATGAAATATGCCTAATAACGAAACAAACTTTTCACCAGAAGAACTCCACAAGCAGAAAGCAATAATTTATTGGTGCTCACACGGATGCTCACAGCTCAGTGCGTTAGTTATTTAGCGACTGGTAGTAACAATGTTTCGCGCTTAATTGCTTGGAGGCCTGTCTGCTCCTTCGCATATCGGTATTCAGACGTCTGAAATCAACCTCGTAACTCCACAGTTTTACCGTGCCTGCAGAGTCGCATGTAGTTCGATGGTGCCGTGAATGTCACATTTGATGGGAAGTACCACCGATCAGAGCCAGCACACGTTGCAACAAAGGCAGAAATGCTGACAACAATTCCACAAATGCTGTATAACATTTCCGGTCAAATGTACTACTCCTGCATACAAAACTAGTAGTGTATGATTAAAGAATCAATAGCAGTTTTGTTACTTTGGAATTCTCACACTTGTTACGTATGTGCATCAGTAATGGCAGTTTGGTTGAATAAATGTCGGCAACAAAGCATATAAAATATCAGTTTTGTTTATCAGATGATCTTAATAAACGGTGGATTAAAATTTAGGGAGGAACGTCTCTGCCTGGGATATTTGAGTATAAGAAATAACTATAAAAAGAAAAAATTTCAAATAAACATCAATAGCACTGTTTGACATCAATAACACAAATTTTTAAATCTTTCCGACTACTCTTCACGTTTCCATACGAATGTTCAGCTAGCCTCCTATAAAACGCATTCCCTACATAATTACATATTCCATAAAGACTCAAAACTCTGGAATTCTCTACCCACTTCTCTTCATAATTAAAGTTCACGCCAATTCTGCTCCAAAGTGTCAGATTTATTCCTTACCAAGAAAAACTAATGCTTGGCATTTGCACGGTTGCAATAGAAACGCAACTGCTATCTTGTATATGCTTCGTTTAGAAAAGGGGTCGCCAACCTGTTTGGAACTGAGAGCAACTTCTTGGTACAGATTCAGGCGAAAGGCTAGCAAATCAGACTGGTAGTTGTGTGTAATAAAACCGAGAGTGTGTGTATCAAACCTACAGTATAGATAGGTAACTTTACAGTACACCAAAATTGCTTCTCCAGTCTGACTTTTTGGCGTATGCGGTACGACTGATGTAACTTTAAGCTAATGCTTTCTGAAAAAGATGTTTACAAAAAGTGTTAACGAAAAGAAACATTGCAGACAAGTGAAAAAAAATTTAATTGAAGCTTAGAAAGGAGAAAAGTGAAAGTTTTCCACTGGATATTAAGGTTGCTGTACTGCACTAAGAAAGCCAGGCAGCGCCATAACTAATACGAGCTTTTGGTAAATAAAAACATAATGGAACCAAATGCTTCATCAACTAATTCGATATGCTTTAAAAATGTCGCATTGCACTTTGCAAAGCTAAGTAAAATCAAAGAAAAACACACAATGTGAAAAGCATTTGTCTTACCGACGTTGGAACCAAGTTTACCATCGGCTTATGGCAAAATGTTTGTACTCATAAAACTTCTGCAAGAAACGTTTGCTAGTAGTTTGATGTCGTTTCTGTAGTGCAGCTTAATATTAGATTTTTTTAGTTTGCTCACTAAACAAAGAGTTGAATGGATAAATAAAGTTTAGCGTACGCATCAGTTATGTTGAATTTGTATAGTTGAGTTACTGAAAATCACAAGAATTGTTTAGGAATTTTAGACAATAATTATCAGCTGCATAATATTTTTGTTACTCAAGAACACAACTAAGTTGAAGCCAAATATTCGAAACTAGGTAAAGGGTTTTCGTAAATCACACAGCGCCCACTACATTAGTGCAGCAAGCAGATTAACAAGTGAAGCAATAATTCTTTATTGCTTGTCTTCATAAATAGCTTTCTGATCATGTGCTTCATAAAGCTTGATATTATTCTTCAAAAGGTTTTGAATGATAAAAGCGTCTTTCAACAGAAATCATTCATGCGGTAGATTTTTTGTGCGTTACAGTGGATATCTTTTGTATTTAACTGTTTGCCTTCAACGCATGGTTTTTATTGAGAACAAAACAAAGAAGTCTTTGAAAGAATCAAGTATACTGTATCTGCATAAAAGACAGGCAGTTAATTATGCTGTCATTCCTTCGAGCTTTCCCATCAAAAATCCTACACTTGCAATATATCGAACATTCTCCACTGACTTTTGCAAAGACTTTGCTTCCTGACTTTTATTTATTAACATAGCGCAAACGTAAAACAAGTGACCTGAATGAATTACGTTGAGTGTTTCAAAATATTTGTTTCCATTGTCAACAGGAATCTTCCTGACGTCAAATGCAGTTGCTCTCAAAACGTTCAACATGATTTCATTCACATTGTTTCTTCACTTTGGTTTCTCATAAGTTTTTGCATGACTTACAACATTTAGTCAGTTTTATTTCTACTGTGAAGAAAACTGTCTCTACTTTTAACTGTGAACTGCACAGTGGTTTTGTTTGTGTATTTCTTGCATCTGATATTCGGACTAACAAACTTTTGTGATAACAAGCGCCCCCCTGGAAGAAAACGGCGTAGCGAATATTTACTGAAACAAAGTGCTTCAATGAGCACACGACGCAGGTTGAGACAGACAATTGCTCCAGGCAAAATTGAAGAAGTCAACGTAAGCCGTACTTAAAGCTGCTAACAAGCTTAATTATGATCCAGGGGCGGAAGTTTCGCCTAATTACAGGAATTAAAATATAGGCTTGGCCGTGTCGCTAGAAGCAGTGAGACTTTCACAGATAAAAAAGCGAATTTGTCACAGCAGCATACACATCGATCTCCACGAATGCAGTTCGATATTTCGCTGAATACTCATGCGGATTTGGAAAAAGGTGCTTAAGTTATTTATTAGCTATTTTGTAAAGTTCATTAATAAAAAAACAATTTCTAAAGTTGGATGGGTCACTTGCTACAGTTCTACAAAGCAAGCGCGTTGGTTTTACAAATTGACCAACTGTATCGATGACAAACAACTGAGGCGTTTAGACGATCTTTCGATCTCTGTTAGTCATCTTCATGCTTCAATCATTTACTTGGACCGCCACGTGTTTCCATTACTGCGTTGGTAAGTTTGGAGATCGACTCTTGGTCATTGGCACCAAGGCAAAGTTGCAATATTTGAGCAGACCAACAGCTGAATCGCAGTTTTAAACGGAGGTCAGCTTTAGGAGAGGAAAAAACATTTTCGGTTAAAAAAACTGAACTTTTTCAAAAACGCGCACAAAATATGAAATATGTAAGGATAAGTGGGATTTACTNATCTATTTTAGAATTTAAAGGTATTCTTTGATTTATCGCCACTTCTCGTAATGTTCAACTTTTAATGCAGAAGAATAGTTTCATGATACTATTTTCGCCGAAGGCTGCAATTAGTAGTGATTTTTACTTGTTGAAAATTGCTACTCAAGCAACACGGCTTCAGCATCACGTATATACACTGTTGAAAGAATGCACGCCTGAAGATACCAGCAAACAGCAAATCAGTGAAATCATAGGCATAGGAGCTGGCAGGCCCGGCGGAAACCATTCCAGCGCCACAGGTAAGATCCATTTTCAGGGCCCCCCCTCATAGCTTATGACGTCACCCTCCTCAATCAGCCATGGCACGATCTGTTTAAACGTCAACAAACACA
>JGI24158J21664_10006833_pt1 | contig 15079 bp, 8 predicted proteins | sample Ectturendosymbi3_FD_21664 | JGI IMG/M metagenome (IMG submission 21664) | reverse complement strand
CGGCTGAACCCTCTCCCTCACCCAAATATGTTTCATTACAACTACCGTATTTGGGTTCTATATCTAATAACATACGACAGGAACTCAGCAGCTTTATAAGATACAAGGCTGTAGTGAACGTGTAGCTACGTTGTTTTCAAAGTACTCGAAAACACTGAGGATGATAACAGTAGTTATCGAAACATTTGCAAGATGTCAGTTGTATCGTTTGCTTTGGCCGTGAAATTTATTATCACGCGAATCTTGCTATTAGTTTTACAACATATTTTAACAACTGTATAATACAAATCCAAACTGAAACCTACCTAATTATCCTGGGTCGTGACAGCAGCATGCAGTAATTTGTGGAACACTTGCTTCATTTTATGCATTGGCAATACTGGCTAAATAGGCATTTAAAAACCCAATTTCATGCATCGAATTTTTACAAGGTTTTGCTGAGATTCCTTAAATTGGGTCAGGTCCGCAGAAAAATTAAGAGCATGAAGATAGGCGTAGGAAGCGGGTGTGCAGGGAGGGCTGCAACCCCCAACTATTTTGATTTCGGTCAAAAATCATTTCAAACGTGCAAAAAGTCTTTTGCATCGAAATTGTTATCATTCAACTCTTTGCTTGTATTAATAGGGTGAAAATTGCATTAGATACGCCTTTTCATTACTTGGAGAAGTTTAATTGCAAATTTTTAAAATCTACTGTTTGGGCTTGACCATCCTTTTTGGGCAAAACGTTGTAACCAAGATTTTTTGGCCTCTATTCCATGGGTGTGAATTCGTGTATCCAAGAGTTTGCTGCAAATCTGCCTCTACGCCAAACACGTGTCTGTATCTAGTTGGATTTTACTTACAATTCAGAAAGCACTTCATGATCAAGTCAGTGTTTTCTCACAAAATAGCTTTAATATCTACATAAGTGGACTCTTGGATCCTTGATGCAAAAATGCTTAGCGTACTAAGTTTCTGCTTGTTTTTACTGGCGTCGTACATTCTGTACCACATTCAATCGTGAAAAGTAGATCACTACTAAACTATGTATACATGATCAACAGAATTTTTCGTTTTGAAATCGAATACCATATCGGCACATTACTTTCGTCAGGTCAATGTCTGACCCTGGATCAAGTCACATATGTCGCAATAAGGGACAGGAAAAATTAACTGCAGCAAGTCAAGTCATAGTATGCGTGGGTAGCTCCCAAAAGTAAGTTTGGCTTTGTATATTATTATCGCATGAATGGAAGAACTTTTCCCCAGTTTGCCATTAAAATGTAATAAGCAATTTGAAGTGAAGCACTAAGCCAACCACTTCAAGTTGCCTGATCAGGATGTTTCCTTGTTGAACAAATCACTGAAACCTTTGGTGACCATGGGACTTCGCGTTTCGGCCCAACTCGCTAATCTTAGAAACGGGACGTGGCTTGAGTTCACAAGTTTCTTTCAAAACTTGCCTGGGGTCGAACTTGCTGAAAGGCTGGAAAGACATTTACAGGAAAAATGTCAAACTACAGTTAAGACCGATGATTCCTACATGACTTGAAAGGTTTTGACTCAAATTAAATTCGAAATCTGTTCAAATCAAATTCGACTTGAAATAGTTGTTCGGCCGACATGCGAGTGACTGCATTCAAATTCACATTCGGGAACAGCAGTAACGAAACACGCAGTCATAAAAGCAAATCCTTGTTAATGCAGTAGGTTTATATTTGCTGCATGGCATGCCTGCTTGTAATTAATCAGTACAGAAAGTCACAAATCTTGGTCCTGCTGTGTACCCAGCCGCAAAACGGGGATTACCTGCGAACATCCTGATCGGATAAGAAACACCACCACCCTGCGTACTATTTCAAGGCCAGTAGTACTGTCTAAATTTGTGCAGCTCTTCAGTTATTTTTCGATATTTTCAATAGGGCAAAACAAGCCGTTAAGGTAGTCGTGTCGAGTTCGGAAGTAACCATGTCAAAGCAGCTTATAACCGGTGCATTATATGTGGGACGAAAAAGATCAAACTTTTCCTCATGTGTTGACCAGCATCTTTAACTCACAACACAACTATAGGTGGTTCTGCCAGTTGGTTGTATCAAGTGCTTTCTGGACAGAGGCTTCTTGCCCTCAGCAAGCACACACACGCACTAACAAAAAAAAAAGTCAAAAAACAAATAAGAGAACCTACCACCTTCACTTTTCTTTCCTTTTCCGAAAAGGTTTCCCATGATGTTGCAATCAGAGAAGACAAAACAAGACGACGAACCAGTTAACGACCAAGATTTCCGGTTACTATTTGCAGCTAAAGGGCGTTAAGAAACCCGTCTTTTAAACACAGTTTTAGATTTAAAAAAATTCCTTACACCCACTTTACATTAACAATCATCCCTGTAAAAATAGTCCTGGTCAGAAAAATTGATAGAAAACTTTTATGCAATTGTATTTTCTAGTTGCAGCGTTACCACGGAATTTCCTCTTCTGCAACCTCTTAGTCTACCGCGCACAGTCTTACCTTCATAATTGAATTTGTTTTAATCGACTGAGCACTGAGCTTCAAAAATAAATCTACTGTAAGCGCACATAAACAACCTTTCATAATATTTAACTTGCTTAAAGTAAATGTGTAAAATAGGACCGTCTCCAGAAAGAAAATTGGGCTAATCCTTCAATTGTCAATTACCGCATCATGTCAATGAAACGTAACAAATTTGTTTTCATATCTCCACTAGTGCAGCAAACGTAGTTGCAAATTGGGGCTTACCAATAAGGCAATTACATCACATGCAAGAAGTTTTTTTATTTTTTGAAGGCAAAAAGTATCTACTTCTACATCCACTAATGTAAAGCGAATGTTTGTCTTTAATTTTGTATTTTGTGTGTTGTAGTTTTAATTGCTTTAAATGTATTTATCATTTCGTATTCGAAATGCTTTTATTTCATTGTGTTCTCTACGTATCTGTGCGAATTTCTACTACACAAAATCCTTTTATTTGCTCAGGAAATACTTTAGCTACTTACGCGTTCAGCAGTAAATCCTTTGTTTGTTGATACTTACGTCTTTATTTATATTTGATTTTCTTTTGCTTTCACGGTCTGTTTCAATTGTATTTGTTATGTTTCCTTCGTCTTATATCGTTTAGTTCTGGGGTATCAAACTCAAAATGCTCTGAGGGCCAAATGAGGACCGAGAGCCGCATTATGACTACTCGAGGGCCGCATTATGACGCTGACGCAACAATGGTGGTGCTTGAACCTCAGTAGAAACAGCTTTTACATCTTATTTCCTGCGAAAGGTATCGTGAGCTACAGGGAAAGCATCTCTAGTCTTCTCTACGTTCGTTTAAAAGCAACTTGTTGACTTTCTGGCCGAGTACTTTTAAAAACTCGTGAATAAAGTAAATAAGTTAAATGCTAAATATTTGAAAATTCCCAAGAAGCATCGTGAGCCGCACAAAACACCCTCGTGGGCCACGTGTTTGAGGGCCTGGTTTAGCTACACTGTAGGGGCAGAGACACAAGTTAACAAATTGCTGAATTGTGTCCGTATTGCTTATGACCATAAGACAGCTATGCCCAACCCTCGGCCCGTAAGCCGCATGCTGCCCAGTCGAATGTTTTGTGCGACCCAGTTTAGGTTTTCGCCGTAGTATAAGTACAAACTGACAAACTGTCCTTATTTTGATAATTTACCCGAGAAACTTTTATGCGACAAAATTTACCCCTAATAAATTTTATGTAGCTTATGTAGCTTTGGTAAATTAGATTTCTCTACCATGTTGCCATCGACTTCAAAATATAAAATTTGGTACCTGAAAGGTGGTTCTTAACAACACAACTAAAAAAAATACGCTTGGCTGTGCAAAAACATTGTCAGAAGCCAGCTGGCTCAGTATTACTGAGTATCTGCCTCACAGTTCTGAGGTTTTCCATTCACATTTCAGGTGTTGCTGTCAGCAAGGAACCTCAGACCTAGCTGAGGTGGGCCTAAAGCTGCTTCCTACTCTGAAAACATGTGTGTGAATCTGATGTGTGCAGGGCGGATCTAGCCATTAAGGGGGTCGATTTTTAGTAATATTTGGCAGGCAAGTCTCATTGCGGCTTCATTACTATGAGAAGATGAAGTATGCTTCACAACACTGCTGTGACAAACCAATGGACGGCAAAATGGCCTTATATCGCGAATGCTTTTTTCCGAATTACACAAAACCATGGTGAACAAAGCTATTTTCGTATATTTCAGGAGAGGCGATCGCCCCAATCACCTCGTGGATCCGCCCCTGTATATGTGACATGTTTCATGTTATTTATATTACGCCTGTGACGTGAGTCTCATAACATAGTCTGTTCAACTGTACATACTGTATATGCAGCATGCAACAAACTATGCCAAAATATATTCATCCAAACACTGTAGTTAAAATTAAAAACAAAAGCTTTTCTGCACTTGCCTGGCATACACTCTACTGATATGAAGTAGGTGCCCTGGAGTATACTCGATTCCCTCAGTGTACAATCAAAGCACATCAATGAAATGCCTTCTTTTGCCAAAACTTGAATCAGTTACTCATCAACTCTCACAAACTGAAACACGAAGTTGCTAGAAACAGTTCGCTGATTTTATATGAGTTTTCTATGAAACAATAAACTTTTATTTGTGCACTCAATAACAAGGGAAGTGTATTTCAATAATATTGTTAAAAAATGTCGAAGCTTTTTTGCCCTAATAGAGATTTTGCCAAATCAAAACTTTTGTGGTTGCGCTTGCACCCTCAGCTTCTGCAGCACTGCAGTGACACTTCTGTGCAAAACGTATTTCTAGTTCTGATTTTTACCCTTGTTCCATTGGCACTAAACTTGCCTATGACATCACACCTACATAAATGGTTATAGTCGTTACCATTGCAGCTAGGATTCGAACGCTTTCGGCACAGTAGTTCAGACTTATGTCTTTCAATGTGCGGCCCTCATTACGGCAGTGACATAATGTTTGACTCAGTAAGGAATTTCGGTTGGACATAGCTGCCATAAGAGCAAAATCCGATCCAATGTTCTTTCCTGAACTAAGAAAATTTAACAAGTTTCACAACTGGGTTTGGTATTGGCGTGGGCAGAAGTTGTATAGCAGCACATTTAGCTGTGCTGGTAACTTAAGCAGTCTAGCGCTAACCAATAAAGAAATTGACTTTATTTTTAGTTGCATTAACACAAACGCTTGATGTGCGTTTGCTTGAGTTACCAGCACAGCAAAATGATTTCAGATTTTTTTGACAATAAGCAGTGGTTTGTAAATTGAAACGATCTCTTTCTAAATAAACATTACTAATTTTTTCCCATCTACTGAGAGCTAAGCATGATCTTACGTAACAACACTGTAGATTTTATACAAAAGGGGTGATTGATGTTGACATTCTGCTAACAATCTGCATTAAAGTTTTTAACTGGTTTGTTGTGCGAGATTAGGTCCGATATTTAAAAATCAACAAAAAGCGTCTGTTTTGTGTGTTAGTGGGATGGAAGTGCGCTGTCCACATACCGATATTCCACATTAACACTGTTGGTGGACATAAGAATCTTTGTAAATAATTTATTGTATTGAAGAGATCGTAATGGAAATGTTCTTCCGAGGTGATGCATCCATTGTTGGCAAAGTGTAACTGCAAACACAATTCAACCATTCTGCAACAGCCGTGCGGCAATTTTTCATGCATTTTGGTGATTTGAGATTTAGAAACCTTTAAAGAGAGGCAAACAAATCATTCAAGAAATACTTATTCATACACTAAAAATTTAAAAATAAACTTCAAGCTAATTGAACAAAGCTCTATTTCAGCTTACAATTGATTGCTCTCTGCGTTGCGTAGCAAAGCAACAGTCTGAATTCGGCAAATGCTTCTGAATCGCAATTTTGCTCTACGAATTTGGTGGCAACGGATTTCGGATTGTAATCTATATTTCCTAAATTCAACTACTCAAAGTACTTGAAATACCATGACTACATACGCAACGAGACTAAAATAACTAAGACATAGTTTTGCTGCATATCTAGGCACTTTCGTAGCACTTTGAAGGCACTAAGCTCTACAGAGGGCTGTTGCGACAAGGTGCACTCGCCGAAAATAGCTAGGCATTGGTTTTCAGGATACGAGAAAATTTCTGAAAATAAACAAAACTTTGAAAATTCTGCAAAGATTTTTAAGTCGTTTGTTTCAGCGAAATCCAGTGCTTGTGCAATGCGGGACCTCTCGCCAGCCTCGGTAGGGAAGTTTGGGGACGCTGCCCTGGATCCGAAGCACGGATAAACCTGCCACAGGAGTGGTTATAGCCACGATAGAAGTACTGTTTCTACAAGAGCCGCCAAGACTGTCAACTAACACCACGAGAAATTCCTTAACAAAATTTACTAGTAACAAATACCTATAACAAACGATCCCAACACTTTTCAACCAGCAAAAAGAGTTTTGCGACCATGCACAATTCACAGCATTGCAAAACAAATGTAACCACACAGCCAGTGATCAGATTAGGCACGAAAATATGGAGTTATCTTATATTCTTTGGTTGTTTCGTTTCCATCTGTAATCGCTTCTGTTTTTATTTCGAACTGCTGCAGCACGAAACATATTTTTGGAAGATCACAAATCTCACGATGTTCAACCATATTGTCTGCTTTCAGGAGCATTTACACTCTTACCAAAAATCATTAAGTCCTTGCCCCACCAGGTTACCAATAATGTCTTACTGTTATTTCCGAAAGGACCAATGTCAAACGAAACCATGATTCAAACAGTCCGGTTTGAATGAGCATTAAAAAAACATCCAGAGAAATCAGATAAAGTTACTATTTGCGGAACTTAAAACAGTGTAAACGTAACTGCACTGTCGCAGCTCAAGGGTGAAAAGCTGAAGAAAGAAGGCCATGTAGCTTTGTACAATGTCAGTAAAATTATTGCTAAGAGTTGTTCTCCACACATTATCAGTGAGGGACGAAGGGTTTTTACCTGTCTTGGAAAAAGTGCTGCTAACAATGCTCTGTCAAACAATGGCGCAGGCCAAGGCAACAATCCGTGTGGTTACTCTCAGTGACAATTCCGTTCGAAGACGAACCGATGAGATGAGCGAAGATGTAAGCGAAAACCAACACATCATTTCATGTTCTTGCGAAAGTTTAGTTCTCGCTACAATTCTACGGGTCAACAGTACGTAACAATGAAGCGCTTTTGGTGGCTTGCGTTAGGTTTGTCCAGGATGAGTGCGCTGATTGAGATTTTGAGCATTACCTGTCGTGCGCTGATTGAGATTTTGAGCATTACCTGTCATCTAACGTGTTTGGTAAAAGATGCCTTTGCCTTTTAAGTTTCTGAATGAGGTACCTAATCATTCTCGGTTGATAGTAGCGACTAAGCTGCTGCAGAAACACTTTTCCTGAAAGTTTACCGCGTTGTTGAGCTCTGTCAAAGTGTTGCGTATTGCTTTACCAACATCTTGTTGTGTCGACCAATGTTTCAGTCATAAGGAACCGAATGGATATTGTTGACAACGAGAACCTGTGACTGAAGCTTGACGGATTCAACCCAGACATTACCGCGATTGCCGGCAAACACCTAGCGTAACGTTCACACTAACTTCGCGGTATCATGAGAGTAAGATGTATCATGGGAGTAAGATGTATCGCGGTATCATGGGAGTCAATGCTATTTTTCATTTTGAAATTTTTCCTTGTAAAATTTCTTTTGTAGAACCAGATGACATTTCCCGTGGTGTATTAACGAAGCAATCTTCGTTATCAAGCGGCTTCAGAAAATGAAAGCACAAGTTGTGGTGTTCTAACACACTGGCACCATTTTATGTTATTCACCTAGTAACACATAATACTGTGTGCCGGAAAGCAGCATCCAACCTCAAAAAGAGAAACCATCGTCTTTACTACTTGGCTGTACAGTATTAAGGTGTTACCGCCCAAAACGCGGAGTAACGTAAAACATAAAAAAATTAAGAACATGCTTTTAAGCGGATGGTCGCGTTGTTATTGCTATTGCCGTTGCAACCTTCTAGCAAGACTTCAGACCGAAGGGGCGGTGCCATTGTTAGAATGAAAAAGGGGGAATATTGAAGTAAAGGTTGAAGAACCCTGGTCTAAAAGCTGCGTAAACACTCATGTTTCACAAATAAGCAAACATTCAGGTTATCCTAGGCAACGAACTGAATAGTACATGGATCACCATAATCCGTGATTTACCTAATTGTAAGTACAAAGCAGCAGTCTTTCGTTTTACCTTCCACCTATCTGGTAGAACCGGGTTATTGTGCAAAGCATCTTAACCTGGCTTGCTTTAATTGGAGTGTGAAAAACTTCTGATCAGTGCTACGCACTCATGAAAGCAAAACAAAAACCATGAGCTCCACAAAACGCAATCCAAAAAAGTAAGGTTAATTAAACCTCAGAAATCAGAAATATCCACCAGAAAACAGGAAACATCACTTTCTACATTCGAAGCAAAGCGGAAGCAACTCTCACCGAATAGGCCAAACTTGACTAAGCAAGTTCAGTTTTTTTTAATGAGGAAAAGATTTGACCGATTCGATTTTTGATTGAAAACCTAAGAACAGATTTGCTAAAACATTATTTCGCGGAAAAATTGGTTTAACATCTGCACACCCTTACATTGTAAATAGCAGAGTTAGCGGTGACAGTAAAGAGAATGACAGAACCGTTGATCTTGACACGCATCACTAAAAACTACCACTGCTGAAATATTTCGATGGGATTTAACGGAGGGAATGCGCCTTAGCATTCTATATCTGGAACTGTTCGCTAAAGCAGTTTGTGGTGCGTCGGCCAAATACTTCGGATAACTTCAGTTTAGTTCAATGCCTCACGTCGACGTAATTTCTGTCTTTCATTGAAACACCCACATGCTTCGACTAGCATTACTCTCCTTAGTGCAACAGCACAAAAGAACGTTCTTTTGCAAGTCGCTATAGCAGAACACTTTCAAATTGTGTGTTATTGCCATAGTTCCCTTGAGGCATATGCACCTGTACGCTAAATTGACATACGATCTATGGTTGATTTTTCTGTCAAAATGATGCTTCGGTGGGTGATGCTTTCTGCTAAGAACAAAATTTTAGACCAGTGTTTCTCAACTTTTTTACATACGTGGCCCAGATATTTTTTTTGTAAAAATTGCGTGGCCCACTACCTATCGGCAATGCTTTTATACGCATAAACAAACACACAATATTCTAAAGAAGCGAATTTATTCCTGTATGCAATTCAGTGGAATCTTACTGCTGAACACAATGTGTTCCCACGCTGTAGTGATTAGGTGTCTAGATAATATTTGAATAAGGGCTGATGATGCCTACTTTGTAGGCGAAATATATACTCTGTAAGATATTAGTGTCTAATTCTGTGCTTCGAAAGGATTTCTGTCTAGATAACTGTTTTCTAACATATTTCTGTCCAACCCCGTGGCCCACTTGTAAACTGCGCTATGGCCCACAGGTGTAGAAACACTGTTTCAGAAAGACCAGTTGGTATGTTCAGTTTGTATGCTAATAACAGCTTGAACATTTCCGCTTGTCTGTATCGCATTGCAGGAAGCGAAACGAGAAACTGCGAAGCCGACCCGTGTGGTGTTACCGACACAAGAGAAAAAAATTGCACATAAGTTACAGTTTAACTGTGTTGCTGCTTGTGCTTGGCGAACGTGCTACCAGGACTACAGGCTGCGACGTGTCTCTGCATGTTTGAAACATGTCAAAGCGACACGAAACTGCGTCGGTATGAGGATAGTGTGTCGAGACTGTGCCATTTTATTTCGCCAAACTGGAACAGCGCACTCGCCACTGCCAAATCAACCAAGGATACAAAGCGGCCGTTTAACGTAGTTGATCTTCCTGCTAAACATCGAAAAGCGAGCGCCTCGCCACAAGCGTCTTCTATTAACCAGCCCCGATAGACCTCTATCCCAGCAACGAAACAACGTCTTATAAACCCTTTAGATGACTGTCGGCTGGAGAGGTTGCGGCCAGAGGAAACTCTTGTGGATAACCCTGGCGGTTCTTACGTGCAAATTATTGTAAAATCTGGGTATAAGGGCGGAAGACTAAACGAAGTCTAGTAGCTGGTTCCAACGTTTTGTCGTACTTTTATTTGGTAAAGCGAATGATCAGAGAGGCCTTGGAGACGAAACGCCTCAACCTACTCTCAGACTTCGAATTGGTACGAAGCCAGATTCGTTTGGCAGGAGCCGGGCATGGAGCGGGTTACTCTTGGCAAGCAGGATTGGCAATACGGGATGAACCGAACACCGAGTTAATGCGTCCGATGCGAAGCTCATGAGATCCCACAAAAGATGTTGTTTGATACAGACAGGATGGTGGCCATCGAAGTCGGAATCTGCTAAGGAGTGCATAACAATTCACATGCCGAATCAATTGTCCCTAAAAATTGATGGTGCTGGAGCGCTGGGCCTGTAACCGCCCGTCGCGACGGTACGAAACTACCGGTTACCTGTGTCACGACGAGTAAGGGGGCTGCGGCGGTGGACATCGAAACCTGCGGCGCGAGCTTGGAGCAGCCGTGGGTGCAGATCTTGGTGGTAGCAGCAAATATTCAGAAGGCAGAAGCGAAGAAGGGTTCCATGTGAACAGCTACTGAACACCGGTCAGACGACCCTAATCGACAAGCGAAAGCAGTTCGGAAGCGGGACGATGTTTGTTGTTGCCTCGGTCGACAGAAAGGAAATCGGGTTAATATTTCGCAACTTCGACGCGGACATTGGCGCTTCGGCGCCCGGTGCTGTAACAAAAGCGGGCTCGGAGGCGTTGGCGCGAGCACCGGGAAGAAAAGTCCTTTTCTTCGCATGGCGCGATGACCATGGAACTGGTTTGACTGGAGATCAGTTTCCTTTTCAGCTTGGGGTAGTGAGACCAGCTTTGCGGTCACAGCTTGTGTTTTGAGAATAAAGTTCGCGTGCTTTCTCCAAATCTCGCTTTAGTCATTCATCATTTCACTCGTAAGATTTTGTTTTAATTTTCAGGACTGGATATGCGGAAATTTTGTTAAATCGATTGCCTATTAAAACAATTTGCTGATTTATTCGAGCGGTCACCCTTGTCACTGATGTCTCCTTGCTCAAATGTGGATATGTAGAAATCAACTCAAAGTTATGAAAGCAGAGCTCGGAAGGTACAGTCCTCGAAAGTTCAGAGCTTTCAGCTCTCATCACAGGTCAACAATATCTCTGTGGGTCAACTGATATATATCCAAAGCAACCATAACGCTTGTTCCGCGATCAGTTGATTTCTTGCGCTAATAACACGACATCCAACTTGTTGCGCGATTCGGGAGAAATAATCTGATGAAAGAGGCATCTGCTTAAAACAATGCGATTGGCGGCCTGAGACCATTTCCTTGCCAGACGTGGGGCTAAAGGTACTGGTTCCTTCCCATAAAAATCCGGTTTGTTCGGTTAAATTGGGAGCTCTTAAGCAAAGTTTCGCAAAGTAACATAAACCAGAAAAAATTAGCCGCGGGATAAATTAAAATTTGGCAGAAAAATCTTCAAATTTCGGAAAGGTATATGGGCGACTTTTTACAAGCCCACCAATCTTAAAGAAACTTGCAAGTTTGATGACAAATAGCTTCTAATGAAGTAAAACGTTGCGTTTGTCAAGCATTGTGTGCTGAGAAAAAATACGTTTTTGGGCACAACTTGTTCCCTTCATAATCTTAAGGCTTGGTACAGGCATGCTAATGACGGTATGAGTCCATTATCGCATAAGTCTGTGTTGCAATCATACAAGAGTTTGGTTGATACAATGGCTCAGTTTCGTTAGGTCATATTGTATGTCAGGGAGAGGCCAATTGTGTTGCCACAAAGCTTTACCAAAAGGCAGCCAAAATGTAGATGGATCCGCCTCAGGCAGTGATTTTTTCTACATTTTATCACTATCAGTAATTAGAGCCAAACGACTTGAGCAAAAGAGAAAATAATTTCAAAATTTTGCAACCTTGTTTGAAGACTGAAAACAAACAAGATCAGTCGTGGAAGACTTTTTCTACAGAAACACAAAAAATGAAGTGTAGCAATATCAGTACACTCCAACAACAGCTTAATCAGATTTGGCTAATTCACTGATCAACACAATTTTTGGTGCTCTAGTTTTTAAAGTTGATTAAGACTAAATTCGAAGTTTTGATTCCAAAAATCATGCTTTTTACGTTATTTATAAATTGATTTTTTGTGACGACCCTGACTTAGCCTTACTTTGTGAATGACGCAGCCTTACCATAACTTCTCTACGCCATCCCAAATTTCAAGTTATGTCCCGTTTGTTGGGTCTGCTCAATGTCAATTGGTTGTTTGTATTCCATCTTTCAGCTGATTGCTTGAACATGTGCTTTCTTTTACCCCTCTGACGAGAGCGTTATAGGCTGGTTGCCTGCTTGTATTTCGAGGCTTGGGGGTGGATTTAGAGTGTGATCGGCGTCTGATGTACATGCATTTATGGAGTCAGGATTGAAGCAGTCCCGTCGCCAAGGCGGGGCTTTGGTGGGCTTATTCCATCAAACAAAGCACCAAACCCCCCAAATTGAAATATGAAACATTACAAATCAGGAGTTTACCAAATTTTCAATATCAAGCCCGCCTATGCAAACGTAAAGCCTCTCTATTGAAGACTTTCTGGCGACAATTCTGGATTTGAAGGGTTGCTTTTTACTTATGAAACTGAGTTTTATCCAGGATTCTGCAGATTTTGTTTCTATAGCTTTTGTAAGAATCTCGGCTGTCGCTACATCACCGAGAATACGTTGTTTAAATAACCAAACATTTACTGCTGTATTTGTGATTAATACACACTTAGCTAACAGGAAAGCAATCAACGATTTTGTAAAGCGTGTTTACTTTGCCCACTTCAACAGGATACTGGTGATCAAGGCAAGTCTTGGGCACCGCCCATTGTATGCAAACCCTGAGTAGAACATTTATGCCAGTGGACAAACAACACTTTAAAAAGCCTGAGGTTTGTTGTTCCAACGGTGTGGCGTAAGCCAAAAGATCACTACAGCGTCTGTTGTTTTGTATATTGAAAAGCAAAGGCGGAAATATGGAATAAGACTTCTTTGGGATACCAAACTTAGGCTCAGTGATTAGGCCAGTTTCACACAGTGAAGAACTCCCTTCACTTGTGTTTGAAGGCTTGACACAATCTCTTTCCAGTCAGAAAGCTTTTTTCAACAGATAGTGATTCCACCTTTGCAGATAACGATCTCCCTGATCTTATTATCTCCACAACTCTTCCCAGGGTGAGTTACTGACTTGGCAAGAGGCCTGAATCTTTCTTAACAGCCTGAGATGCCTGCTTCAAGGTTATAAAGANTAAANAATTTCTAAAACCGGNTACTCTCATCACTTTTTATCGAAAACGTCATGCTAAAGTCACGCCATGTTTCAACCAAGAAAATGAGATTGTTTGCTACAGCAATNTTGCAGGCCTTCTGAAAAAGCTTCGTGTCTCCGAATGTGATCCTAAAGATTTGGGGCTTTTTGCTGAAAGCTCGAAATCAAGTTTGAAATGCGTTCTGCATAATGGTAACATTTTCAGATCTATTCCTCTTAGGCACTCAACAAGTCTCGAAGAATATAACGAAATTAAGTTTTTACCAGACAAAAATTTTGATATGAACACAAGTGGATGGTTGGAATTCTGCTTGGGTTGCAAGGTGGGTATACGAAGATACCGTGCGTTCTATGCCTACGAGACAGCAGCAGAGCTAGATCCCAACATTGGATAAAGAAGGATTGACCTAGAAGAGAAAAAATGGTACCTGGTATGAAATTCAAGCTCACTCTTGTTGAAGGATCTAAAATCGTTTTGCCTCTTTGCAAAAACACCTGACTAGAACCGTTCAGATATATTTCCACCATATCTCCAGGATCTACGACAGGCAAATTGTAAGTTGGTGTTTTGACCGGCCGCAGATGAAAAAATTGATAAATAACCGTAGGTTTCAGACTTTCTTAAATGAAAGAGAATTCTGCACCTGGAGTGCTTTTGTGGTAATTTTAAGTGTTTGGAAATCATTACAAAGTGTCCAACTACAAAGAAGCCATGCGGAATTTATTGGGCAGTCTTCAAGATATTGCAACTAGCATGAGCATCAAGCTTCATTTCGTATACAGTCATCTACATCACTCCCCTGAAAACCTTGGTGATCTAGTGATGAGCAAGGAGAGTGGCTCCATCAGGACACCATTGAAATGGAAGTAAGATATCAGGGGACGTGAGGCGCCGCAATGCTGGCTGACTACTGTTGGTCAATAAAACGTCACGATGCTCTTGCCCCCCATTCTAGGAGATCAGCCAAGCGTAAATGTTTAGCTGAGGTTTCAGGATTTTAAAGGATAATCCGGCGTTTCACGCGTTGTGGGCGTATAGAAGAGCAGTAATTAATGTGATCCTAACTTTTACAATTAAATGTTGCTTAGCAATCAATAGTTACAGGACTTTCCAATAAATAAATCTCAGGATTGTTTGACAAAGAAATAGTTTTCATAAAATTAAAAAAAATTGGTTCCTGAAATTTGCATTTTTTGTTGCTGTCTAGCGTTAAAGAAACTTGTTGGCATGTCATAATTTAACCATTTTCAACAAGAATTTCTTTGCCAGAACGAAAACCTTTCGCAAGCATGTCAGTTGTACAAGGTACCGGTTATTTGGTTTGTGCGAGTACAGCAAAAACCGCCGAACAAATTCACAAAATATTTTCTCGAAATGTATCTTTAAAAAAATTTTTTAACTTATTACAACCCGGTTGTAAAAATTGCATGCTTGCGCTTTCCACAAGCAGGTGTTTTTTCGCTGATTAGCAATGCCATGATAACAAATCTCTCGTCGCTATTGGCAGCCTCAAATCTCTTTCGTGCTTTGCATAAATGGTTGACTTTTGGCAGTGAGCAATCAGGACGCCCGTGGGCTGGTTTTCAATCTGTGGTTACCAAGAGGGATGTCTATACTTATGATAGACCTGCATGGGCGTCGGAAGAATTTTTTCCAGAGGGTGCCACCACGGGATTTTTCCAAAATTTTTC
>JGI24158J21664_10006832_pt1 | contig 15079 bp, 14 predicted proteins | sample Ectturendosymbi3_FD_21664 | JGI IMG/M metagenome (IMG submission 21664) | reverse complement strand
TTGTATTAACACTCCAAACAGAATTTGTGGCTCTCTCGTAGTTCTGCATTTCCGCACGTGGCTCTTTTATTGAAAACTTTGCCCACCCCTGGTCTATAACATTAATAACACACAATTTTTAAGAATAAAAGGTTCTGTGAGTGCTTGCAGCAGTGGAAAAGACATTAGAACAAACGTGTCTGCTCAAATGCTTCAAAACATGTCGTCGTTTCGTACGAGTAATGATACCCAGCATAGTTTAAATGCGTTCGAGCTTCTTTCATTACAGTACTGCTTCAGTTTTCGCAAAATAAGTTTTTGAAATGAGCATAGAACAGTGGTTACCAAACTTTTTCTCATCACGTACCATTTGTGGGACCCATACTGTCACTACGTACCACCTTGCTACAGGAAAGCTCAATCTACCAAATATCATTCGATTAAAAGTTTGGAAAACAAGGAATTGACACAAATGTGACTTGAAAATAATGGCTGTGAGAAATTACAATGGCTATTTTTGAAAAAACAACATGGGAAATACACAAAAACCCAGGAATTAATTACAGTAACAGAACCCGAGAAGTAAAAATAATAGCTATGAATATATTTTTGTAAAGAGAAACAGAAAGTAGTACACCTATTCGCGTACCACCTTGAAGGCCTTCGCGTACCACTAGTGGTACGCGTACCACAGTTTGGGAACCACTGGCATAGAAGAAAAATATATTTGTCAAATTTTTGGCTGACCTAACAGCAAGTTTGCAGAGGCGCTTGCTTCGAAAACGACCCCATTATTTCGGATCGACAAACTACACAGCCCGGCATCGAAACAAACACTTCAGCGAAGCAGGAACACAAAAGCGTAACACGCGCATCGACGCTTCTGCGAGGGTTTTTCACAACCGCACCTCGGAAACGACGAGCGCTCTCTTTCCAGGTATTCTCCCAGAGCTTTCTGCACTTTCCCAAGCAAATCTGCCAGTCGCTCGAGCGACCGCTGGTTCCCGGGAATGTTCAACACGTCGAGGACGTGAGGGGCGCGCGCCACCTAGAAAATAGTCTTGGGGTTAAAGTTCGCTGTTGTCGCAGTGGTGTTTACCGCATCCGCTGGTCACGGTCGGGGGGCGTCTGGAGTGCAGGAACTCGCTCAGGATCGATTCCATCTTATCAGCGGACACACCCAAGCAAGTAAGGGCCTGAGAAGTACTTGACGTAGCGCGACGCGCCCGTCTGCATAACTTTGCATCCACTTGTTAAAAGCGCGATAAAACAGTGCGGCGGTATTAAGTTGCAGGCTCTCGTAGAAGAGAAATACTTTTGAAAAAAGCGCAACGGGTTTGTACTCCGGCGGGTAGAGAAAAAGTTTGCACGAGAGAGAGAGAGGCGAACCTTTTTCATAAGCTGCAAGAACTCGGATGATATCGATGCGAATCTCTGCGACTCGACCGGCAAAAGATGAGGAATGTCGGCGCTGCCAGTGAAAATGCCTTCCAAGTACACCCACCTGAAACGAAGCAAACGATCCGAACACTGCTTTCGAAATAATCAAACCGTGTGCAGGTTTCGCAAGCAAGAATGACCGACAGCGCCTGTTGGGATTTTGCATACATCGCCCACTAATCTCTAGATCAGATTCTTGAACGGTCAACGCAATAAATGCATCGGAAGTAGCTTTTTTCTACATGCTGTTCAAAATTGGATCAAAACACATACAACGGCTACCTCCTCTGCACGTCGATCCAAACATCGAAAAGCGCCAAAATCCTATTGAGTTTCTCTTCCCATGAAGAAGCTTCCTCTTCGAAAACCTGAAAATGTGCGGCCTGTTTAGCAACAAATTGCAGTCGTGCGCCGTTATCTTTACCACAAACCATGTGTTCCGCATAGACAGTAGCGAACGAGCAGCTCCAACACTGATTTCAGAGTACCTGAGCATCAGCAGCATTTTAACAATTATCACGATGTTACACTTGGCTTTACATGGTTTGTTTAATATCATTAGCAATGAAAGCTAGGAGGTCGTCATAATGATTTCAGGCGTGTCGTATGTGATTTCGAAGACCTGCTTCGTACAGGTATTTCGCAATCAGCAGATCTTACAAAAAACTTGTTGAAATATACGCGCTCAACAACAGATGCAGCATAAACGTACTGGGTGTGAGCACCTACCTTATAGTAAGGACTCAGTTTCATTGCCGTGACTGCGTTGATGTGATCTTTGACTTTGGTAAACAGTTCGTCCCAGCCCCTTATCAACCGGCACTTATTCTGATAATTGACGAGGTCCAACTCATAGGTTTGCCATTGCTCACGAACCTGGTGGTAAATCGACAAAGTTTGAAGCGCGATATTTGGCAGAAACTCCGAAGATTCTTAGTTAAATATTGTTTAAAAATACGAATCACGAATGCCATACCAACAGCACACGAGACAACAGAACGATCGTGATCTAAAGCTTTATTTACGAAGGGTTGTCAACAATGTTTTCTTAGCAGCAACGCGAGATAAATTCAAAAGTTGAGAGTAGACTCCAGTGCGGGGACCAGTTGCGTGTAGGAACCAGGTAAGTTAGGAAGCACAGCCGCATACCTGTGCGAGATATTGCTCGAGCGCCATCTCACCCTGAGCGACCGTCAGCACGTCCCGTATGATCTGCTCGTTCTTCAGCAAGTCGACGTCCCAAACCTGCCATGCGAATATTCGCGACTGAGGATTGTGTCAGATATGCAAGAAAAATTCGATTTTCTTTCAAATAACACCGGAATAACGCAAGGCCAGATCATCCCTTCGAACAAGAAATCCACGGCGTTAATAAACACCAGTCTCAAAATGCTTGTGGTGGCGCAATACCTGCCCCAGGGTGAGGTCGCTGAGAACCCAGACCACTCTTAGTTGCTTCATCAACTGCTTCCAATGACGTTCCTTGACCGAGCTGCCTTTCAATTCAACCACCATCCAGTTCGCCTGGGAAAATGCTTGGAAAATAGAGCGGGGCAAAACCGAAATGTCACGGAAGCTTGAATTAAGCCTCGACAAGCTGAACATAGTTACACTGAGACATGCACAACAACATCATCGAAAACACAAGTGGGAAATTGGTGGAGAGCGTCAGGATGAAGATCGGGGATTGTTTGTCGTGATGCCATCACTTTACACAAAGTTTTACCGAGCGCACCTATGTTTGCATATGGTCAGCGAATCAAAACAACTCAAGAACGTTTTAGCGTCAGATAGGCGGTGTTCGCCACGAAGGGTGATAAAGCGGAAAATCTTGAGAGCGCCATGGAAAAAAAACTATATTTAAACCTCGTATAACGTGATGGATTACGATTATTTGCTTGTTCTTTTTTCCGCCTCCGTAGCTTCCAACATTAACGGCGTGCAGCACTAACCTTCATGTAGTTCTTGATAGTTTTGTTAATGTGCTCGTACGACGCATACGTTCGCAACCGGGCAGGGAGCCCTTTCATCTGTTCGACGTGACCGTCCAGGGATTGTCTCAACTTGCGCGGGTTGACCGACAACCAGGGCTGCTCCTTGATCTGCTCCAGGCCTTCCCAGACCTTCGACAGTTCTGACCAAACCTCTTTCAAATCTGTTAGTTCCTCTATAGACACCTGCATTGAGCAGACGATAAATGGAAGCACACACAACAGACTTGCAGTTCGAAAAAAATCCTAGTGCCGTTCATATGCGCGTTTGTCATTGATTTGCCAGTATCTGCTTATATCACATGTTCGAACTAACTGCATTTACGATTCATGATGTGCGGATGTCAACATCGATTAAAAATCTATTTCCAGCTCAAGGATATCACGTGACAGGAGCAACGAAACGCCAACCTGCACTCTTTCCTCCGAGGGGCTGACAGCACCGCTGTCCGCCAATTCCAACGCTTCTTTCGCTTTGATCAGATTGCTCCTGTCTTCTTGCAGGCGCTGGAACTTGCCTTCAAAAATGGTCAGCGAGTGCAAGGCGTCTTCGGGCCTGAGGTGGCCGGCAACCGGTTTGCCACGGTCCCAATCGGCCAAGAGTTCTGCAGTTCTACACAACATGGACTCTTTTCATTAAAAAATTCCGATATGGTTGAGCAGCGTAAGAACTACGGCTCTTAAGATGAAATGAATGCGACGGGATTGCTTTTAACAAGGGACTTTTCGAAAGAATACATATATCCACTTAATTAATCTCAACGTCTCCACTTTGCGGTGGATTCGAAACGGTCAAAGCAAACAATGTTAATATGTAAGCGAGTGTATAGGAAAGCATGTGTGCAGTCATAAAATCTTACAAGTTTGCGCTTATGCAACCTGTCTTACACCTGCGAGACGTTTAAGCTTAGTTTTTAGCATTTGCGTCCTAAGCACCAAAGCGTGGCTCACCGACCGTTAAATCAACTATAACCTGAAAGCAGCATGAGAGCTTACAGTCTATTCGTCCGCACCACTAAGTGCGCAGGCACATCTCACCTCTGCTCCACCACGCGATCTTCCGACACGATCTTCATTTGTAAACTGGCAACCTGGTTTTGGATCGATACTTCCTTTCGTTTCATGATGTCTTGGAAAGCAGTCCATTCTCCCTCTATGTTGTCAATGTAAAGCCAAGACGAAGGAAACTGGTAACGATGTTTCTCCAGAAGTTTCTGACCTTCCCTGTACATATCCACCTAGAAGAAAAAGGTGACTTTAAACAAAAGCAAATTGCTTTATATTGCAATCTCTGGGCATATGATACCACAGACATGAGCGTTAAAGAATAATGTTGTCGATACACAGAATGAGCGTAGACTTAAGCATCGCTAGTCTGAAACCAGTTGCAATAACTAGTTTGTAGACACTAACTTTTTTTCAAACATATTTTAGGCGATTCACACCACCCCAACACACAGCAAGCTTTATATGAATGCTACAGACAAGGAGACATGCGGTTTCATCGTCATAACCCACAAGCTGTCTATAACCTGGTTGCTATTTTCACCGCGCCACCATCGGCTGAAAGCGTCACATCTGATCAATGCAATCGAACTACAAGCAGTTGCCAGGCAATCAAATCGCATGTTTTCAACCAGTAACGGAGGTACCAATAACGTTAAACCACTCGGTTCAACGGAGAGAGCGTTTTCAACGGTCACAAACCGTGCGCAAACGACAATCAAGTGGACGGACAACCAGGAGTTCTTCAAAAACTAACTGATACAATATTAATGTTGCTTGATGGCATCGCTCGTTTTTGGCGGGGCTATTTTAAATGCCGCTTCGACGTTGAAGCATCTCGTGCTGGACACATTTTCAATCGTACTTCGATATTTTCCACGGCGTTATCGGTTCGTTTATCACGTATAGCTTGACGATAGATAATAACTAGAACGATGGCAGGTAATTACATGAAACAAGCGTTAAAGCAACAAGCCTATCCGCTTTCGAAAGTGAAGAATATCATCCTGGCTTGTAAAAAAGATGAGTTTATGATGTCTTTAGAAATATGACTTGCCTGTTTCTCCCATCCTTTCATATTTCGCTTTAGCGCCTGGACGTTGGTGATGACGGCGACAGCATCGGAAGTGTTGGCGGTGTCCACCGACGACTGTTCGAGCTCTGTTCGCGAGTGACCTATCTGACCGTGGAAGGTCGCCATTTCCTAGAAGGCAAGTAGATGTAGTGATGAGAACTCCAAAACACTTTTCCGGTGATGAATACAGTTCGTCGTAAGGTTAGATCACAAGCGTCGAGAAAGTGCATCGAGCAATTTTGTACTCGAAAACTTGTAAAATGGCAAGGGCAAGGGGCCGACTTCAGAAATCGAAGACTTAATTTAACAGCGCCCCTTAACTCAACAGTTTTTCTTTTTTTTCATTAAAAACACTCGTCACTATCATCCAACAACCACTGCGTAACTACAACAGTATTTCAAGCAAGCTAGCGGCACATGACGAACCTGTCCTATCAGCTGCCCGAACCTCGACAAAACATCCTTGTGCCACGAGTCGTACTTGAGGTTGACCTTCGACTGAACTTTGGCGTATTCGACCACCACGGGACCGAACTCTCTGCAATTCTCCAAAGTGTCAAAGGTTGAACGACGGCGTCTGATCTCCACCAGAAGCTCCTGCGCGAATGGAACGAACGCTTCGCATGAAGCAATGCAAACCACGCAGCGCAATCAAAGCCATGCGAGGAGGATCTCCGCAGTATTACTGTGGTCTATGGGTGAGGAGAAAGGCGAGCGAACTGAGCGAAAACCGTGAAACACACACTCCAGGTAAGAGATGTAAAAAATCAGTTGCATTCTCAACGCATGTTTCCACGACATTGTTCCATCGTAAACATGCAAGTCGTCATCTGATGTCACGTGACACTCGTTGATCAAAGCAACCGCTGCCACGCAGACAAACCTGCCACGTCTGAATGTTGTTTCCCAGCTTTTCGTACAGACGTTCTGCTTGCATGTCCCACAAGTTTTGATATTGCAGCCACTCTTTCACGTACTCTGACACCTGCAACATAGCAACACCACCGTAATGTTCAATCTACAAAAGAAAGCAAAACAATGGCACATGGAGCCATATCGTACAAAAAATCATCTGACTATGACTGCAACCCCTGCGAAGAATGCCATGCCAGCATGCGAATCTTGCTAAGTGCAAAACCTGAACCAAAACGATGGAGTGAAGAATTCGAAGCATCGCGTTAATCATACTTGCGACCAATACACACCAGCAGCAAGTTGCTGCGGACGAAGATACGATACCAATGCATCAAATATCATTCTACAAGTTCCAGAACTCGTTTGCGAGCGCTCAGTACGATTGCTCCATGAAGGAAGCGCCCAAAAATAATCAGTTTTAGTGTATTCTCAAGGACCGTTGTCATTGCGTCGTGGTTCTAACTTGCTTCGCACTAACCAGTCCAGCGAGCGCAACGTCCAGCTTCATGCAGCACACAACTTATCCCACCTGACTGAACAATCCGATGATTGACTCGTAACACCTGTGAAGGGCGGCAGGGCCGGAAGGCATTTTGGTCAGACAGTCCCGGTAGTACAAGTCGATGTCCGTTCTGCGTTGATCAGCGCCAACCTGAGGAATAAATTGAAGTGCGAGTTCAATGCAGCACCGGCTTTGCACATTTGCAAGAACTGCAGCAACGTCAAGCTGCAACTAACCTGGTAGCGAGTGCTGAGTATCCTTGGTAACCTCAGGATGTGATTTTCCCAGGCGTGCAGGTTGTGCACCAGTTCCTATGCAACGGAAAGCAAAAGTTAGGCGACCTGCACGTTCATAGCGCGGAGGAGTGAACTCTACTGTGGACATGTCAAATATTTTGCCAGGTTCAGCTGAAAAGGTTCCTTTAACGACAAGCAACAAACCAATGCAAGTTTTATCGCAATATACAGTTCTCCTCAAACCAGTGGGTATTCTGTTGAGCGGGTGTAAGTTTCGCTACCCAAACGCAACTATATGACAAAGCTGATTCTTCGAGGCAGAAAAGCGATCACCTAAACAAGCTGGTACACGCAGCTAACTGAGTTATATGCATAAGCCACGTTAATCCAAGATCATGGAATGCAAATCAAAACCGATATAAAACGAATTTCCAATAAAGTTTTCTTCGGTGGCGCAGGAAAAGTAGTGATGACGTTCTATTACCAGAAATTTCCCGACCGGGTTTATTCTTCGCACTCTTCCTCGAGAAAAAAAGCAACGAGAAAAACTAAAACTTGCGCATATCCTGAGAGTAGCAGTGTTTGCACCAGTATCTGACAAAGCCGAAAACGTGTCCACAAAGAACGCCAGTGCAAATAGAAAAAAAAAACGCGTTTATCATTAAATCATTCACGTAACTTGGTTCACTGACCTGCATGATCCTGTTTACATTCGGATAGGCGTAGATGACTTGATTTTTCACCCTCATTTCGAAAACCAGCTGCTTTAAGAGAGGCTCTCCGCCGAGTTTGTGCTGTTGTTTCTGCACAGCGGCATCTGCATCGCCCTCACCGTAGTGATCGTCGTCATCTTTTTTGCCATCTTTCTTGCCAAGCAAAGCCTTGAAAAACAGCAGGACAAGGCTTCAACTTTCTGAACGTCTCTAAAGGCGCTCACAACAACAACTGTCATGGTGAACGGTGAAGTTATAAAAACAATATCGAAAATGCTGTAAGAAGAGAGCAAGGCATTCTTGCGACTACTCGTTCAGCAGAAGACAACGCTTCAATGTGCCCACCCCATTCCACGCCAGCAAAGCAGCCTCGAGTCTGGCAGAGAGTTTCACTTCCACACGCTCGTCCAGCTTGCGCACCCACAGAGCCAAGTTCGAATACGAGTGAAGATTTAAATCATCAACACATTTCTGGATTCGACCTGCCGTAAACACAGTGAAGTTTAGTTTGCCTATTTCTACAACATTCGAGCCAATGCAACAATGCGGAGGCGATGAATTCCAGGAATGCTTTAATATCAAAATGATCGTCACAAAGAATGAAAGGCCGTTTGTTTATATCAAAATCCAGCTTACCCGTAATTTCAAACAGCATTTGTTTTGTTACACTTCCGCAACTACACGTTCGCGTAGTTCGATTGTGAGTCTTGGTCGATTACTTTTGTAAAAAAAAAACAACACTGGTTTTGAACCTCATTCTGTCAACAGGCAGTCTTGAAAAGCATCAGTTGAGTAAGGCCGTTAGGCATTTTCTCTAAAGTGTTTTGCACAACAGTCTTGAAACTGGCTCAGCGTTTCACTTTTGTTTGAACTTTATGCCAAGCCGGTATCTGGAAATATCTTTCCTATGTTGGTAGCTTACCAGGAGTTCTTTGTAGGCAAGTATATCTATCTACTTTTTTCCATTATTGGCAGTTTTCAGTAACTCAATGAACCAACACTTTCACGGTGAAACGATACGACCAGGCTTCAACATCTTTACGTCTTGACATGCTTGAATCATACCGCAACATTGCCAGCTGCATCTCACCAAAACACGCCAAAAATTCTGCAAGGCCAGCCGCTCATGTTTCTCAGCTTGGTAGGGCTACTTACAGAAGTTCACAGAATTTCCGAGACATGTTTCAATCAGTACGCTAAACCAGTGGTTACCAACATATTTTGTTAGATTCCCCCTTATTCCATTTTGCTGACTAAAGAGATTAACTGTGTGATACTACACGCAAATCTAAAGTGGAAATTTCTCCACTGAAATAAAGAAATTCTCCACAGGAAAAGAATTCCTAAATGATTGGTAAACACTGCGCGCTAAGACAGGCTTCAAAGACGCACGACCAAAGTATTTCGTGCGACTTGCATTTGCAAACCAACTTTCATACATGTGAAGATAGAGCCAAACGATCTTCGACGCGAGGATTTGTTCTACACAAGATTAGCTTTCCGCATGCAGCAAACCACACGAACCGATTATTTCCGTGAAAACGTTGAAGTTGTATTGGCAGGTGTCGAGGCATCGGACCTCGTTCGAGATCTGGTCGTCCATCTCCAACAGATCCTCGACCTTCTCCTCGAAGTTGAAAACCTGCTCCGCAAACTTTTGAACATAGGGATCCAGTTTGTAGGACTCCCACACCAGCAGAATTCCTGTAAAAATCAACATTGCGCTGTGTTATGGCGTGAATGAACAAAGAGCAAGCAAGCACAAACCCCGGTCAGCTGATATGCCCTGCTGACAAAATGAATGCGTCTACTGATTCAAAGTAGCAGTACTCACTGTAAAAAAGTACCAACATCACGCAAAAACGAATCGACGGCACTCGACTCGAAAACGAAAAGCACGCTTCTGCTAAAGTCACACGCGGCTACCTTCCATGAAGGTGGCGTGCAGATCCTTTTTAAGTTGCGCCACGAGCGGCGCGATGTTGGGTCGTTGTTCGATCTTTCGCAAGACGCCCTCGTAAGTTCGCACCGACTCCATCAAAGATATTGCGTACGGGTAGAGCTGGTTGGCCTGCATCGGATATACAAAAACACATCAACACTGGAAGAAACCTAACTGAGGTGCCAACGACAAAGTCCTTCGCAAATGGCGGAGACATCAGGAAAAGTCTCTAATGCCTGCAACAAACCTGGTGTGCTTTGTTCACAATGGCAAGAGGGACTCTGAATCCGAGCCATTTTAGATTCCTTACTTCTTTCGCGAGTGTGATGATTTCCGGCTGCAACAGAAAACAAGCGGGGTCGAGTTTTCTATTCTGTTTTGTTTTTAGGCAAATTGTGTTTCACGAATGCGCTCCAGTCGCAAGCATGGTAAAAAGCAGGGTGATGTTTTTACTTCGTCGTTAAGGATCCAGACAACTCATGGAAACGGCGCTTGGAAACCACGAGTCTAATGTTTGTTAATTATCATTTAGTATACGAATGACGTTTTCAGCACCTGATAAGCCAAATGTGCCATAGCTTCATATAAAATCTTTCACAGGACAAACACTTTCTATTACGGAAGGTAGCACGTGTGACCTGATATCCCCAGTAACCTGCAGGGTCTTATATCATCATCATTATCATCAGATCTCATGCGCGGTGTCTCTTGGGGCACCGTGCGTGGAGCCAACCAGATTCACGAGGGCGCGCTACGTGGCACGATTCTAGGCAAGGCGGGGAGCATCATCCTGGTCAATGTCCGGTTAATCGAGGTCGTTACTGACCAGGTCAATCAAGCGAGTGGGCGGGGCTTCGCGAGGTCGGTTCCGGGCAGAGGCTACGGGAGTAAAGTCTTGAGCAATGCGGAAAGGCACTGCGGTGGTGCACGGGGGACAGATCCGTGCGAACGAACTCGACGACGAGCTCCGAGGCATGACGCAGGGGGTTGACGCGTGACAGTACGTGTTGTTGCCTCAGAGTGAACGCCACTGGCTGTTGAGCATTGATTTCACCACAGCCATGATGCCCAAATCGTCCAACCGGGAGGAGAGATTCTTGGCGAGAGGCCAGGTCTCAGCCCATTTAATAACACACAAACAGAACCGCTGCGTTGTATATGCGCAACTTCTGTGGTTGAGTAAATCTCTTGCTGTCGCTAGAGCAGGTTGCAAAGAGCCTGCATCGTACTTCATGCCAGGGTCTGCGATCAGTTTCCGACTTCAACTCGCCATTGTTTGTTACCGTCTAGTCAAGGGTGACGACCAGGGTCACAAAGGCTACCAAACTGGCGCCGATAACCAACGAAAGAGGGCCAGGGCCTTCCGTCTACATGCATCATCTTGGTTTTCGCTCAGCTTACTTGTAGTCGTAGATTGCGTGATTCGCGATCGTACTGTAAATTGTGAGGGCGGTAGTGAGATCACGGATGTTAGAGAAAAAGGTGGTGCCATCGTCACATTCGAGGTGTGCAAGATGGGAGTTGCCGAAGGACACTGTTTGAATTCGTGCGGAGACCCAGGACACCAAAATTGCCAATGAAGCAGCCGAGGGGTCGGGAGCTGCCTCACAACCCTGGCTTGCGTCACGATTGATAGGGAAGCACTCTGAGAGCTTGATATTTATACGAACGCTCGAAGTCCTTGTAGCATCAAAGAATGGAAATTACTATTAGGCCTTGTATCCATTATGCTGTCAGATCTAAGCAAGATTCGCAGTTGTTTGATGGCACATAGATAGACGCGCAACAGGCAGCAGGTAAATTCGTATTAAGCGATGAAATTCAGCACTGAGTTGGTTTTGTGCAATGCACACATCGTGTCAACGAGGCATACCTGAAAATTAACTTTTGGTCGCAAAACCTTTTGCTGGTCGCCAGCTCCAAGTGCGGTGGAGAGACGAGAGGCCCTCGTAGCTTCGATAGCGAAGATCTGCCCGCTCATCGCTATGTTGCGCTGAGTTACCTATAAGAATAAAACACTGCGGTAAGGCCTGTCGCACGAACTGCATCACCTGCGAACATTGCAAATACGTGCACGACTGCACAAATGTTCTGTAATCAAATGCATTGTNACAACTTGCTCGCATGAAAGACCGAAGACGCACGCAATTAGGTTTGCACAACTGNTGGAACGTTAACTGTTTGATTCCACGAAAATGCCCAATCCTTAGGCAGTATCTCCGCTATTACAGCTTGCGGTCGCATCAGCTCCAAATGATTTTTTTCGTATCTTGCCGGATTACGCAAATACGATTTCCGTTAAATGAATGCTAGATCGNTAGGGCGAGAAACAGGTCAAGCAGCTGCACTAGTTACAGCCGAGAATCATGCTCACTCAACATCCATCAAGGAGCAGATGAGAGGGTCATATCTTCGCTATCACCGCTCCGAGGGCCGCGATAGCGAGAATGTGCCCTCTCACGTGCATGTGGTCATGACCGGAGTTTGAAAGAAAACGGTGACTAGAAGACAAATTTCGACGTACAATCAATAATTTCGATTACAAACTTGTTTTGAAAAAATAAATTTAGTATTGCACAAAGCATTCCCCGTATTCCCACATGTGGTTACATGTGCATTAACAAATGTTTGCGAGTTGCTGTGCTTTTCGGAAGTTTTATTTTTGCGTCATTGATTTTACAAAGGTCCTAAATGTAGCTGTACAAGTGGTTTCCACAGGCAACCTTCAACTTTTACCGGCAGAAGTGGTAATTGTTGGCGTTGTTCTGCAAGCTTCTTTGGCAGCAAGGGTTAGCATGTGAGCGGTACTGAGTTTATGTTAAAATTGCCTAATGTTGATCAAAACAGCTTACTTACACCTTAGCTTAATCCCGGTGTGCCCAACTCGAATGTGGGTGTGTGACTATGTTTTCATATAATTCAGTCCTGAGCCATACCATGTTAAAATAATTGCTGGCATTGCAAACCAACTTCATTGTCTTCAAACAACGTCAAATCAGATGACAACAATGCAGAAAGCTACTTTGTTGCTAGTTTCTAACAGTACTTAGTCGCATGTGAATAAAGTTGCTGATTTAAATTACTACAACATAAACGTGAATTCTTGCGATTTACATCAAACAGAAAAATCACTTTTTACCAAACACCACGGCCTGCTTGAGATATCTTAAGTAGGCCATGCCAAACACAATTGCTCGCGTGCAATTTTCGAACCTATGGCATGCGATATTCGGAACAAGTGACCTGTGTTATGCTGCCCTGGCTTTATCAAAATTTGGATCACGGACAATTTCTTTGAACCTTCCTTGAAATAAATTTTTTCTTTACCGTAGAAAATATCTCAACTGGTTCAAACATGCAATGGTATGCAATGCATACAACGCTAAGTAAAAAATTCGGAACTTCTGTTGTTGGAGACTTGCAATTTCTAATACACCTACACCCTATAGGTACAATGTTGGGTAAGCTCAAGTGGAGCAACTCAGCCAATGCTTTCAAACAATTTTCCCAGCAAAACCCTTCAGAAAAAGTGTGGTTAATTTGAAAGCATTTTAACCTTCACTCACGGACATCCGCGAACTGACGTCCAAGTTAACTGTTAATGTGGGCAAAATCAGTAGAAACCAGCTATCCTTACCTTCCTCGACCATTCATCGAAAATCGGCCTGGTGTCGAGTTTGCTTCGGAAGTTATCCCCGTCTTGCCTGAGTTTCTGCCCTTCGACATGATTTTCCCAACCTGTGGAAAGGTTCAGTAACATTGCAACAAGGTACAGACAACCTCACATGTCAATTACTGATAAATGGTAAAAATACAGTAAAAGGAACTGAAAGCTACGCGGCGAAAAAAAATACTTCAAAAAGTTCATGCGGGTTACTGTTGAGCTTCTCATGAAACCAATATCCAATCATAGATGTAAATTAAAAATTAAGTCATCTCCCGGCTGTACCTCTCCCGAGTACGTCCTCGACTCTGCGCATGTAAGCAGACAACTGCCTTTCGATCTGCCGCGCCCAGATTATCGACCCTGCCACTGGAGGGAGGTCGCGCTTGCGTGACATCACCTCCTCCTTGCTGCTAGCGTATTGCCGCTTGAATTTCTCGTGCAGAGATTCGATGTCATCCTTCACCTACGTAAACAACAATGACGACAACAAATACAATATCACCTTTCATCGAGAGAACAAAGTCAGTTAACTACAGAAAGCACTATACAGCACGCCAAATCTTACAAAAAATAGAGAAACCGAAGTCTTTTGAGTCTTATGCCAGTGAAGGGGAAAAACTTACGCAACTAGGTTCTACTTTCGGTTTGATTACTGTTTCATGATGAAAAATCTGGTTTGTATCTGATGTGGTAAGTCCGTTGAACTTAAAAGCGCTACTGCAAGATACTGTGCAACTTGAAGATAAGTTTAGTGTTTGTACATAAACAATTACCCTTTGAATCAACTGAGTCTGGTATTCTCGGATCGCGCCTCGAATGTGCGGCCTCACAAACAATGCATTGAACCTGGAATGTAAACATGAAAGGTTGGTGAAACAAGCTACAAAATATCTTCGAATCAACGCCAGCATAACAGAAAACATTTAGCAAAAGTAATAGATTTTAAGAACCTGGAAAAGATTCTGAACATCTCGTTGGCGTTTTTAGCCGTTCCGAGTTGGTCGCGCAGTCGAGCGGTGATTCTGGTCTCTACTCTGTCGATTCTTTCTTCGTAACGTCGAAGCGCTTCCATCCAAATTTCAGTTCCTGGAAATGGAAATAAAACTGTTCGCAAAACCCATGCTTAAAATGACGTTTGAAGTGGTGCTGTGACGCTTTCTGCTGTTTATCAAATGATATTAGGAACAAAGACACAGTACGGAAGTCAAGTCTAGAGAGAAAAGCTGTTGTTTCTTGCGCCGCGAGAAAACGTAGCTTGCATACACTATCCTAGGCATGGACAAACTACGGCCGTTTTTTAAACTTTTTTCACCGACAAATTGTGATTTATGAGTTAAGTATTAAGGTTTGTTTTATGCTGGCATTCAAATTGGCACAGATTAGCAAGTCCTCTCCGAAGGCAAATATTTAAAGGAATGCATGTTGGAGTTAATAGGTCTTGCGTGTCTAGCAAATTTCAAAAAATCAGTTAATTATTCAGAACAGTCTCTCGCTGTGTGGAACTAACTGACGAAGATGTAACTAGATGGAACCAGAGGCGCCCAAGTTACTGGATGAAATCGACGACAAATAAGATTCTGCTCAGAGCTCCTAAATGTTATACGAGTGATTTAC
>JGI24158J21664_10006831_pt1 | contig 15079 bp, 4 predicted proteins | sample Ectturendosymbi3_FD_21664 | JGI IMG/M metagenome (IMG submission 21664) | reverse complement strand
GAAACCCCAGCAGGTCATCCAAAGTATCAAAAGACTCGGATTGTAGCCTAGTTTCCAGTAAAAACTTCAGCGAAATACTACCACCTAATGGTTGGCACCCACGGCCAGACAAAGTGGGCCAAGGTGGCATAAAAGTCCTCCACTTATGACATCACTCACAAAAAACCCGCATCCCCCAAGCAAAAAATTTTTTGCGAGTGCAGACTAGAAGACTTGTCACGTGTTTTGAGACTTTTACCTGGTCTGTAGAGCATTCCGGACCGGAGAAATTCCTGCGCAAAGCCACGTGCGTTTAGGCGTTATTTTTTTCCAAAAATCCCCGAAAGCAGCCGGACGCCAAAGAGTTAAGTCCATTTCCTGAGCTATAATTTTTGTTGGTAGTGCTATCAGATACTGCAATGCAGAAATTGTGACTTGTGACATTAAAACAACATTTTTGTCCCCCTTTGCAAGAATGTGAAATGTGGTGACGGTTAACCAACACTACGAATGTCAAATTTCGCTGGGCAGGGCTGCGGTTTCAACTTAGCCGTGGCCAGGGTGAATGTAGCATTACAAACAAATCACTAATTTGAGAAGAAATGGGCATGTGTGCAATACCTGGGGAATATCACATGTAGCATTACAATTTGTTGCCAATCAATGAATTTTTTTCATTTGCTTACACCCTTATATATAACAATTTACAGGAGCTTTTCATTCCAGACTCACTGGAATTAACAAAACCTGCAAAATATTATATGAACAAAAATGCATAATGCAAGTGGCCACACCTCTGCACTTTCCAACTTAACAAAATTGTCTGAATTATATTTATGTTGGAGAAAGTTACTAGAGGTGACAACAATGTGCTGCAATTGATGTGAAGTTTCAATCACGAGCAGTAGCACAATATCTTTCATATGTTGCGTCGTCATATTTCTTGCTGTTACAAAGTGCTTTTATCCTAAAAATATTTTTTCAATACTGGCACTGACATTTTCATATCACACAACTACTCAATGTTTATGCTTTCACTGTAAACATGTATTGCCACACATGATTTGTTCCATATAACAATTTTTTCAAAGAACTGAAATGAAAAAAGGAAAATCAAAAATAAAGAAGCAACTTGAAATATTGCTAACAGATTCATCAGTTCAACCATTTGATCATTGTGTGGGAGCAAAAGCTCTAATCATCTTTCTATTTGGATTGTAGATAACAAAACCAGACAAATTCATGAAGTTTTGTTCTGATCAAACAATCAAACACAAATCACTTAAGTAGATACGAATGCACCGACTGCAATAGCTGCCCTTTGACCACAAGAATAGGGACAATGACATACACAAACGGCACGAAATATGTTTCGTTGTCCAAGCTGAATGTTCATCAACTGCAAACAAATTAGCAATACCAATGACATGAGGGTAATCTAAGGGCTTGGTGTTTGTTGGCTATCACGGCTTGATTGAACGACTAAAGCTGGCCTCAAGATGCTCAACACTTGAACTGCCATTAGACTAGCCATTGTATTTACACTGTCAATCATTTATAGTTAAAACATTTATAGTTAAAAGTAAAAATAGTTAAAAACAGTTCAAGAAAGCAAACAATGAACTACCATGAACTGAATTTTCTATCACTGCGACATACAGTACATTGGTGATCGTGATCAACTAAGACGGCATTTAAGCCCTGCAAGAACTAAAACATCTCCCACAAACACTTTAAAATAGCACACTTGAAATATACAGTAAACCTCGGTTAATCCGGATCTTCGCCAAAACCGGATAAAACTGGTGGTACGAATTATTTCTAACATTTTTCTTTACAAAAATCTTCGGTTTGCAGATCAAATCTGCTCTTTTTACATCTTGCAATCCAGATTTTTCTCCACTTACATGCTGTTGTGTTCTCAAAGTGCATTGGCCGGTCTCTAGGAAAGATTCGGCACCTTTCAGGTGCAACGTTAAGTGTGCTCACGCTCACCAACGAACGTTTAGAATTATCATAACATTGGCCACAACTGTGTGCAACATTCGACTAATCGTAAGGACGACTCTAACGCGGGCACAGGAGGGATGCATCCCCCACACCAGACCGAAAGAGGTGGTTGACATGACACTTAATTTCACTGAAAATCATCGCCAAAATATTTTTGTACTGCACATTACTCGCTAAAGATGCTAAAATTTAATCTAAAAATTTAACAATCAATGATCGCATGGGCGTCCGCAGGAGGGGAAAAACGGGCATTTGTCCCCTGCCTTGAAATTGGGATTAAGAACCAAATATTTCTGGAAAAACCTGAAGTCGGCATCTTAATTCCGATTAACTGATTTTATTCTTGCAATGACAGTTTTTTTCCGGCATGAAACTCACACTGCACAAAAGTCAGGTTCACAGTTATAGTGTCATGCAGTGATGAGCTTGCAGTTCACTCATGTCCCCTTCTTTGCCTGCAGAGGAGGTTACAAAAGTCGCGAGCGGATTGTTTTACTGTTGGTCTTTTATTACGTAACAATAACATGGCAACAAATCAGCAAAGTTTCACTTTATATGGTAGTGGCAGGCGTTTTGTTGCATGAGACTGTTGAATGCAGACATTTTGGCAGGTAATGCAGCGAGAAATGACATGCTGATAGCGGTAAGCGACGTACATTTATACTTTGTGATAAGCATGAGTGACTCTATAGCAATGCTTCTATAAGTTTAAACAATCCATTATTAGTGCGAGTGTGGCCAATGTGCCTGAGTGTCAAACTACACTTATGCAGGCTTCTTTTCATGCAGTATAAAATTACGTGGCTTGTTACAGTAGAATACATCTATGCAGGCTTGTGGGAATATGTCTTTATCCTTAAGGTTTAGTTCTGACATCTATGTGAATACTGAGTGCAAAGCTATATTTGCTGTGGCGAGTTTTCGTAATTCATCTGGTCAATTTTGCAAAACCTGCGTAGAGTTCTAATTGTAGTAAGTTTGCCCATAATCGTGTCCACATACAAGTCTACTTAATTGTCCGGTTTGTGTATCAAGGTTTTATGGATCGCTTTGGACAAGATCCCAGACGTTTGCAGCACTTGTTTCTAAGCCAGGGTTTCTCAAACGGGGCCCTCGTTCCCCCTTGGTGGCCACAAAGCTGTTCTCTGGGGGCCACGTGTTGAGGGCGAGCAGGGGCTACGAGCAGAGGCAGAGGCCAAAACCAGGTATTGTTACTGATGAGCAGGGGGGCACAAGTGTCGAGAGTCTTTTGAAGGGGGCCACGGCTCATGAAAGTTTTCTAAGTGATACTGTTAAGTCTTGCTAGCTGATGCCGCAATCAAGGAGAGAACAAACGGACAATTCCCTCCCAAAATTTTCAGATACATGTTCAGTTGAATATATCAGCTGGGTGCGTCCCTGCTTGCTAAGTAAAATAAAGTCATGATTTGTGGTTTCGTTGAAAACCATGGAAATAGAATGATTCTTTCTTTACAGATCATTGCAATGCTTACTTGAAAAGAAATGACCTGCGTTGAAAATCAGAAGATAGCCTACTGTGTAAATTGTTGTAATACTAATATAACTGGCTATTGCTGGCAACGAAGCTTTTTTTGTGATTTTTACTGTAACACGGGACATTTTCTTTGTAGTGTAGAAAGGATAAAGCATTTTGTGAACGTCCATTTGCATTGCATCGTGAGCAATATTCCTTCTAAGGTGCACAAATACTCAGGACCACCAGAACTGTGCACAGTGAAATCTCATTCTCATGCACTTGCAACATTCCAAAGCAATGGAAACTCCACCGAAAACAAGAAGCTATTTGAATGAAATGTATCTTTTGTTCGTATTTTGATAAGATTGTATACTTACTATAAAACTCACAAAGTTTGTAATTAATTGAAAACTCCACTTACTCAGCCCTAAAATAATCATGCTCACTAAAACAAATATTTGCTCAGTGTAAAATTATCTAAGAGGGAATACTGATCGTCAGCAATTTGAAAATGATAAACAAAATATCGACGTTCCATCCCTGGAAGAATTTCTGCAGATGCCCATGAATGATTGTGCTTTCTCGCTTTCGTTCTTTCACTCATTACAAATTGTTTGTTTCTTTCCGTTCTCTTACTTTTGGTTGCAAAATAAACAGACTCAACTCACTTCTTGTTATTATTTCATCAAAATTATTGGCAATATCATATGTTATACACAAATTACTATGGGTGTTGCAGGCTCTTTCAAATGACAGCTAAAAACTAATAAGTTCCCCATTTGAAGAGCACTGATCTAAACCGCATCCAAGTGACTATATATGCTCACTTGCTGTAGCATAGAAGTTCAACAGCACTACTGCACTATGCTGGCTCTTGTAACCAGTAATTGTGATGTAACAAACGTAACCTAAACTGAGCATAAGTGTTATGTCATCACGTGAACTGTCTATCTCCAGTCCTTGATGTACCTGCACCGACACCAGTGACTACGTCAGATCGGTGTTATGTGCCACATTGCTTGTTGGTTCCGTAGCAGTGCAGTGGCAAAGTTTGACCAGTTTTATCACTCAAGCTTCTTCTAATTAAACCACGCTTACACTTGTTTCCTCATAAATGTACGTATGCGAAAGTGATTGATTTACACAATATGATCTTGTGAAGCATTGGGTTCATTGCAAATCGACATCGCGTCCCCCCACCAAATCAGCCTGTGTCCACTACAGCGCGGGCACTGCATATCATGTTGAACATAACGATCAAGGCATGCTGCCACACCATGGCATCAGTCTATTGATCAATTATACAGGTCAACAAAAAAATACTTTTTGCATTAAACGAGAATGTGACATAACTTTTTTAGATAACTTTTAGGTGCTGATTCCAAATTTGGCATTCATTTTCTTGTGGCACGTCAGATTTTGGAGTTACAGTGAAAGGCTTTTTTGGGTATATAAACAGTTTTATGCTAACATATTTGCTTTTGTTTCCAAGTGAAAAACGACCTGATAATTCATTCTACGTAAACTTTGTTAATTTATTACGAATGATAAAAAAAACAAGTAGAACAAACAAGCAGAGGACTCCTGGCCTTGGTAGTGGAACTCATAAAACTTCTGTAAGTGTTTTGAACAAGATTTTATTTTAAAAAGCGTGGCTGGATCACCACGAGGCAACATCCAGCAGGCAATTCCATGATTGATTCTTTTCAGAATCCTTGCTATCTTGTTTCCATACCTTGAATATTATTCACCCTGGTAGTCACTCATGGCATCAACGTTTTCCAAAAAACATTGGTGTGAATGAAAAAAAAATGCATCTTCAGATATATATGCAAGCCCATCTTCATGTAAGTTAAAGCAATTCTGCAACTTCTGCTCAAAAACAATGAGCCTTAATATATCTCATAAAGATCGAGCATATCCACCTGAATGCTTTCTGAGCTTGTAACTCCAGTGCATTCTTAACTGGACATTCTTAACTTGAAGTTCCGATCTGTCAAAACCTCTACAAATCTATAGACCTACAAAATTCCTTCTTTCAATTTAGCTTTCCCAAGATCAGGAAACTTGTCACAAAAATAGTTAAAGCTACTGAAATTGCATTTGGCCATTGGTTTCACAGAATTTTTCATCAAACCCAATTTTACACACAGAGGTGACATCAGGGCTTATCATGATTGGCTAATGGAGGATGCTGAACTCCCGAACACTGTTCACTCCAGGAACATGTAAGTTTCATGTGGACGAATGTTACTTTTCATAGTGATCCGCAGTAGCACCTTGAGTGGTTATCCCATAAACATAAAAAACAGCAGCACTTGGAAACTCCTAACTGTGTACATTCCCATTAATATGCTTATGACCTTGAGAGCTCCACACAAGCTCCACTGGTAGTCAGTCTAGCCAACTAAAAAGCATTCAAAACAATCTGATTGTTATCATACGAGTGATTCAAATAAACGGAATGTGCAATTGGGATTTAATGTTTTAAATTACCTGTGTGCACAGAGATATCAATATGTCACTCAATAAAAAAGATTTTTGCAGTTAAAACACTCATATAAGGTTGGTAAACTTGCTTTACTTTTGCAAATGGTATGTCTGCTACATCAATTATTATGTCTTATGTCACAATGCAAAACAATGCTACCTTCTGTTGTTCATAGGCCTGTGGTAAGCTAGGTAGCTGGTAACCAAAACGTACAGATATCTCAAAAACTAGATGCGCCACAAAAAAATAATAACATATTTGAAATCAGCGTCAAAAATACTTTCAGAGGCACTTATATTGCAATCACCGTTTAAATCATTGTACTCGGTAACATCTAATATGTTTTAGTCACTGCTTATGGACCAGTTGCAGAAATCTCTGTGTTAGTCCAAAATCCCAATAATCTTCACAGCCCAGAAATCCAAAATTATGAACTTAAGATTGTTCATAACTGTGTGGATATGGCGGTTACTAGTCTGATGTACTATTGTAACTACATCACTAAATTCACTTTACTTTTGCAAAAGTCCCTTGTTTGGTCATAGATGTGTTCAATTTAGTAATTTTCATTGATATCTTGGTACTTAGATGACGTCAGGCTACAAACAACCATCTTCGGTTAATCTGGATAAAATCATCAGTCAAATCGAATCCGGATTAACGAAGGTTTACTGTAGATTAGAGGAAAAAACATGCAACTAGCTGGTGGGGTCCGGCATTTCAGCACATGAAACCAGAGTAAAACAAGATCATACTAAATAGGTTAAAAAATCAAACAAAAACTGAATCTTAAGTAGAGGATGACCAAATGTTGGATTCCACATTACTGCATATCTAGATCTTTTCAATTTTTGTCTCTTCTTTCAACTGGTTGACTGTTATTCAGAACAGAAGAGAATGAGCTATTGTTAGACAGCAACATATTTTTGACTGGCATGCAATGGTTTAGATTGTTTTACATCTAATTTGATTCTCTTTTCAAACTCTGCCCTTGGCTGGTACACAAAACTTACAATAAGTGTAAATAAAACGAACAACACCCACATTTTTGTTTTTCCATGCTTTTCTTTTTATGAAGTAATGCTTTTATTGCTTCTGGATTTACAGGTCTTCCCATTTTCTTTGGTGCCTGAACATGTGTTGAATAACCAATTTTCTAAAAAATGAAGGTAACCGTAAAATCACAACAGCTTCTGCAAGACACTCACATTCCCATCTAACCAACATCCTTTGCTTTACCTATGCAATAGCTAAATGTAACAGATTTGTCTGATTCACTGCTATACAGTACACTGTAAATTAGGGTTTACAGGTATACCACAAAAAAGAGAAATTTACAGCTTTCTAAAACCAGCAACTATTTACACTTGTCATGAGTTATTCACAGCTAGCTTCTGTTTTCCATGGTGACAGAATTGGCATTACCAGGGTTTTTTTAAGGCATTTTAGAGACCCGATTCGGGTCCCTAGAATTTCAAATCGGGTCCTTAGAATCAGAGAAAATTATCATCGGGTCCCTAAAATCAGAGAAAATCGGGTCCCTATAATCAGAGAAACCGGGTCCCTACAGATCCAAACCGGGTTCCTAACATTTTCCTTAAAAAAAACCTTGGGCATTACATGCAAGGATGGCAAATTGGCACTTTTAGTGCCAGTGGCTTTTGCCTGGAAAACAAGCTAGACTTTTTACAGGTTTTCTGTTTTTAATAGTTTCCTAAAACACCTTGTAATTGAAGTGCAAACAAGTGCTTTAGTTAACTAATCTGCTGTTTCCCTTCAGAGTCTGCCTACACAAATGTACAAACATTCAAGATGAACCCTAGGCATTTACCAGAGGATTAATTAATTATATCATTTTGGCTATAAATCGCCAACTGCAAGTGCTAGATGGCTGATCAAGGGCTGCAAAGACCAAGTCGGCCAAGTTCACTTTATAAGAAAAAACAGTAAGCTGCCATTTGAACTTTGTTCTCAGGCTCTTAATTACATCACACAAAAATCTATTGACCTCCCCTATTCATGATGTCACACCAACAAAAGTTCAAACCCAAAAGTACTTGAATTTTTTAAAGAAACTTTTAGAAGACTTTCTGTTTCATTAAAGGGTTTGAAATAGCTGTCTAGCCCTATTGTTTGGCAAGCTATGATTATGACTGTGTGATGACAAAGTCGAAGTCACTGTTGTGGCTTTGCAGTCCCTAAAGGGTTAATATTAAAACATGTACATAAAAAATCAATACAAAATGGTGGTGAAAATTTGTTGAAAAAAGGATTGCCCTAGAAAGTGCATGTGCAACACATAGCTGCATTTGGAGTTGCTTTATGCAAGATGATGCAAAGGCATTGTGATACAATCACATCACTGACAAGAAGCTTAAAGAATAACAATATGTACAAAAGATTTGAGTTGACCATGCATTGAGATTTAGACAAGCACCATTGGGCATAATGAAGCAGTTGACCAGATTACTTGAAGTTATCAAAAACGTATGACACAGTAGTAACAGCTACAAACTTATACGCAATGCACAAGCTACCATTCATTTCATTTATTAATGATTTAAGTATTCATGTGTGACCCTCCCAAACACTAGCATATACACGCTTTGCAAAGTTGAACACAAAAAAATTAAATGAATCCATGGATCTAAAAGGTAAAGAATATCATCCGGATTGTTAATGATGCAGACAATGGCTAATAAAGTTGTGTTTGTGATATTATGTACTATATCAACACATCAAAAGGAAATTTGAGCAACTACCTGTATTCATGTCTGACAACAATTAAAACCCAGACAGATAAACAACTAAAAATAAATCATTTTCTCTATTGGATTACTCATAATTTGGCCCCATTGAGCAGCTGACCCAAGTAGCTGCTGGCTCAAGCTAAGAAAGCCTACTACACAAACTAAAAAACTGCAACCAAAATGAGCTGTCCAGAATTGTTAAAACACTTGTTACTGATATACGTATATATAGACCGATTTGGATTTCTATTGGATACTAGCTGTAATGTTCTTGAAAGTTACTTGTACATTTACATATGAAAACTGTGTAAGAGAAATAGATTTACCAAACTAAGCACTTTTTTGGGCTTTAATTACAAGGTGTTTTAGGAAACTGGCATAAATAAGAAATTCTCAGGAAAAACGCTAGTATTGATGGTGTTAATTTTCATAGTATATTTTCAAGATGGACATGAATTTTGTGACTGGTATTGCCAGGATAAAAATTTAAACATCTATATGTTCAAAATCTCTTAACCCACCCAAGGTAGTCGTTTGCATGTTTTGTAGCAATGTTGAATATTTTGAAAAAACTTGTGACATTGAACATCAAAAATTGCACTTTTTTTGCTTCACAGCTTTTACAAGATATCATTTAACATGTGAACATTCTTAATTTCATCAACAAAAAGATAAAATATTTATAGATTATAAAAATACAAGGTATTTGAAGTGAAATATTAAGTAAAAAAGACTAAAGAATTCTTAACAAAATCATAAACATACCATCTTTGTGGATGCTTCTTGTTTGTTCCTTTTGGCCATTGACAATACTTCATTAATATTCATGTTTGTTGTGTACGTAAATCCTTAAAAATCCTCAGATAACAACTTAATTAACAAGTACATAAAACTACTCACTTAGAAAAATGTGAACACTCAATAAAAATTTGAAAAGGTAATCACCAAGCTTTTATATTAATCCTTCAGCCATTTGCTCCAAGAATTGAAAGCTCTAGGTTTGAAGCAAACTTTTGAGGAATTAACCAAATGGGCTCTGCTTTCACCACTTTGTAATGATTCAGACTTTCACAGCACATATCTGTACTAGGATTAAAGAGCCTCTACTTTTTCAACAAGAAATAAATTTCACTTGACATTATGCATCCTTAGTCCTAAAATGCTTTACAAATAAAACCGGATGTGTATCCTCAGGACTGAGGATCCATAGTCTTACATGAAATTAAATGTTATTTTTAAAAATTTGCTGATTGATTCAACTTTGTCACCTTTGTGGAAAGTAGTCATTAGTTCCAAATAGAAAAATTTATAGTTCCTACTTCAGTGTTTTACACAGCTATGTCAAGCTTAGTAACAATCATACACAATAAACATTACAGAAAAGCTTGTTTATCTAACTGAACAAAACTGTGCATCTATAAATTTTTATTAACATGCTTGCTTGAGAGGTACATTGCAGTGTTTAAAATAGAACAAAGGAGTAATTATGTTTTTGTACTTCATGCACATATAACCCAACCTTAATTTACCAGTCAAAAAATTGCAACCACACATAGCGATATTCAATTAAGTACTCTCCATGGTGGGTGCAAGCAAGGAAGCGATCAGCTAATTTTTAATAGGAAGTCGATTTCATGTAAAATTACACATCTTCAGTCCTGAAAAATGCAAGCAAAGCTTACAGGTGAAAAGTATAACAGCAGAAAACAAACAAACTCAAGACTGAAATGAATATATCATAACACAAGCTCAAAAATCAGAACAGCTTAGCAAACTGACATCAAGATAACATGGAACAAATGACCAAAATGTTTCAGCATCTCAACAAAAAATTACCAAAGTGTCTCAGTGAAAAAAAACAGGTTTTTAATGATCACCAGTGTGATCAACAAGCTCCTTGGCAAGGGTGCCAAGTTGATGGCTACATGTTACGAAAAAGGTATTGGTTGATTTTTGCTATTTCAGCCTGTTTGGCTCCATAGCCAAGCTGGATGACACTGTCATTATAGTGGCTGGGGCCAAAAGTATCCACAGCTGTTGCATCCCAGATCTGACAGCAGCCCTTATGTCAAGGGCAAATCATCTGTTCATCAAGCATCCTGCAATATAGGCTGCGAGGTTAGAAAGGATGTTGATGCAGTTTAGGGTTCTTTCTGTGAATGATGTTGCTGATAATGTCAGTATGTCATATGCGACAACCTGCATTAGCCTTTTTTACTAATGACCTCACCTCCAGCAAAATTTTATATTAACCTCACTTTTAGCAAAACTATTTTCAGAAAAGACTTACAGTAGGCTTAATAATACAACTAAGGGTCAGCAGCATCGGTACCACCAGGTGAAAAAGCATGGTGAAGTCAAAAAAACACAAACACTGGATTTTCATGTAGCTATGTATGTAAGCTATCAAATACTGCTACTGACTTCAACCTATATATAATCGGCATTAATGTGACTTGCTTTCAACTTTATAACAATGTGACAAACAGAGTTAGCATGGCACATCCATCGGCTACAGACTACTTAGCAGCAGCTCTACCAATGAGATTTTTTGAAAATCCCCATGTAAACTCTTCAAAAAGGCCCAAATTTGAACAAAAAAACAACAGATAAGAAAGATGCACAAAATTAGCTGCTCAGGTGAATCTATCTACACAACAGTATCATCTGGTGTGTATCAATTCCACATGAAAACACGCTAGTATAACTTTGCTATTGAATTTTTATGTATGTTTGGTTTTATATGTCTGTTTGAGTCTGTATGTCGCACAGTTCTAAGGGTAAGTTGGCAACATTTCCAGCAGTTGTTCTCAACCTTTTTTGACCCATGGTCACCACGGACCATCTATTGAAAAAAAATATGTAATAGACCATATCGCCATGCTGACACATCATGAACAAGTTGAAAGTGTATTTGCACATAGTTAATTAACAACGGCATGTTAAATCTTTGTCCAAAAATGTCTACTTGTGGATCATTAGTGGTCTATGTTGAGAACAACTGATTTATAATAAATGAGTATGTGTAACAAAAATCTTCAACCAAGGGGCAAAGGCAGGTAAAACAAGCTCAACTTTTTCTAGCCCATGATAAAGGTGAATGGATTTAGATTTTTTGAAAGGTACTGTCTATTTTACCAACGATTTTCTGGTGGCAACAGATTGGCTGGAGCTATTGTGCCAACAGTCCAAGATTCGGTCTCTTGGCATAACAACGCATTACACCTGCTTGTGGTGTAATGGTTAGGTGTTACGGGTGCTATGCCAATGGTTGGCGGTTTGACTCTCGCCTTGCTGACTTTCCTTTTGTTTTTTTCTTTGCTTTTTTCCAGGCTCCGTTTAGGTGTTACCTTTAGGGGTTAGAATTGTTAGGTTAGGATTAGGTTAGATTTAGGGTTAGGTTAGTGTTAGCTTAGCATTAGGTTAGCTTAGCGTTACGTTAAAAATAGGTTAAGGATAGGTTAGGCTTAGGTTAGGGTTAGGATTAGGGCTAGCTTAGGGCTATGGTTAAGGTTAAGGTTAGGGTTTGGTGTAGGTTTATCTTTTAGTTATATTTACTTCGTTTCTGCCAAGTCTTTTGCTGCTGCCATCCCTGACGGCAAAACAGATAGACACTGCCTTTTTAAAAAGTCAAGTCCAATCCAATAATTTCATTTGAAAAACTAATCCAAATCTAATAAATGGATAATTTCAAAATCCAATTCATATTTAATTATAAAATTGTATCACTCATGTTCTGCTAAATGCAAGATAGCCCCACCAGCACACTCTTTGTCTTTTGAGGCAAAATAGACACTAGCCTACTGTATTTTTTAGTATCTATTTTGTACTAAAAATACCTTGGTAGCAAACTCCAATAACTTATGCTCAATCTTACCTTAAATTTGGCTTACAACACTACAGTATTTGACACTTCAAAGAAAGACTTCAGGCAAGGTAAGCAATCAAATGCAATGAGAAGCTAGCTCAGTTAATGAGTTATAAAATTGTAAGATATTAATATCAAATCAGACATACAAGTTACCAGTACAAAATAAAATTTCGATTTTTAAAAAATCCAAGTCCAATCTGACAATTTTAAATATAATTTCAAATCTAATCCAAATCCGATACTAAAGTGCTTGACAACAACATCAAAACCTCGTGCTAATGAATCAAGCATTTTTCATATCAAAAAACTGTCTCTCAATCCCCTATCTCATTCACTGCCATCTGCGTACTGTGCTGCAAGTGCTGCAAAGAGGAACTGGAGGCGTTTCACACTCCCATAAAAAACAAGGGAAAAAATATGCAACGTCAAGGTGTCTTTTGGAAAAGAAAGCTGGTCACAAGCAATTAAGCATCCCTACCAATCAGACATGCAAGTCTTTGGCCTTTAGTTCCGGTGCAGATCTACAATAGATCTGTCCCTCCTCATCCATGTACAAGGGGCTTGTGTCAACAGGTTACTTCCCTCTCTCAACCCGGAACGAAACCCCTACTTGGGGCCTAGAGATGTAACAAGAATGCAATTGGTTGGTGCTTTCGTCCGAAGGTGCCCTGTAAAAGCCGGAGCTCCGTAAAAAGCGGAGCTTGGTTGCGAAGGTTTGATGACGTAACCGGAGTGGAAAAAGGTTGCAAAAGCAAACAAAGGATAAAAAGTGAAGAAAAAATGTTGTATCATTGCAAGTTACTATGCGTTTCCCCCAAACATGGAATGCATGGAAGTTTGCGATGTTTAAAAATTTTATACATTCACAACTGTTGAAACCTACTTTTTTGTCCCCGAACCATTGTGAAACCCAGATAAACAAAAATTATCTAACTTCAAAATAGAAGTTTTTTTACAGAAGTGTGATATCACCTTTTGCAGTACAATTATTTTTACTACCGTTTAGTTCTCATTGCTCAACGCAAGTAATCGGTTTTAGCGACTCCGGTTACGTCATCAAACCTCTGCAACCAAGCTCCGCTTTTCACGGAGCTCCGCTTTTTACAGAGCACCAGAGGGAGCATGGACACGATCAGGATTGGATATCCCGCAGGATACTTGCGATTTTTTCGGATCAAGATTGGATTTAGATATTTGATTTTGAAAAAAATTTGATCAGGACAGAATCAGGATATTTGTTTGATTTCTACAACGAAATTTTCCTGACAGTAATTCAAAATGTCACAAATGATGGTGCTGTTGTTTTTTTGCTATGATTTTTTTATTCACAAAAAATCAAAATGATGTTGTCAGTATGTGCTGCACTCATCACAATCGATGATAATTCGAGTTACTTCATCGTAAATATTTTCCGGCGAGATGGAAGTAGTAAGCTGCTCTCATATTGCTGGTATGCTGCTTTGTTTTGTTGTGCTGAGTGGCACAATGATATGTGTGTATTGTGAAGGCTAACATAGTCTATTTCACGAGTGGCCAACTTGTCATCGACTGTGACCAACTAGAAATTTATTGACAACTCGCGATCGACCAGCTGATAATATAGTCACAAATACAAAATGCCAAATGGAGTATCACATGTGCAAATGCAGTGTACCATTGCCCTTGTATTGTAGTAAGTGATGCACACACAGAAGGCAAAGTGTCTGTTACACTTACACCTAAATCATGATTGCCATGCAATGATAGAAAAACATATTACAATACCTTCTCGGCACCTGCCGAGATAGCCTATGGTCAGCCATCACAAGAGGTACCAAAAAATATATCTGACAAACGAATTGATAGATAATTTTTACGTAGACCTACTTTCTGGAATATTGATTGATAAATGTTCTTTTTAGGCAGCTTGTCAATTCAATGCAAAATTAGGTGCAATCGACCAAGTCACACTCGGCGATCAATCGGTTGATGCAATCAACCTGTTGGCCACCCCTGGTCTATTTCAGTTTTTCAGCTGCATTTCCCCTTTGGTTGGAATTTTGAACATTCTACCTCAAGTTTTATGCAGTCAACCTTCGCTGAAAGAGAGTTCGAGTTCATAATTTATGTAAGCTACATAGTTTTGCTATGTTTCATACTGTGACCTACTCTCAGTGTTACAAAATATATTTTCTTTATTCTATCACTTGATTGAATATTGGAGCTCTTGAAATTTGCTGATGCAGGTGGAATTGGACATATTTTTATGTCACCTTGCCTGCTGATGACGTGACATAATGTTCTCCATGGGCGAAAAGTTCCCCATTTTGCAATAATCTTAAGCCGATCGATCGTAGACCCGCTGTGGTTGAGCATAGCCCAGTCACATACATTCGTACTCAACTTACAACACTTCAACCTCGTGGCCAGATGTTGGAGTCAAGCATTGAATTTGATTTGGTTGAGCATTGGTTTATTCCCAAAACGAGAGAAACATCGATCAGCACGGATAAACAGCCAAG